>ODAK010000686.1_pt1 | contig 38739 bp, 26 predicted proteins | sample 1539591 | NCBI WGS metagenome assembly ODAK01 (sample SAMEA3539303, study PRJEB22396) | soil metagenome | biome: tundra; feature: field; material: soil | place: USA | collected 2010-05 | depth 0.15 m | reverse complement strand
CCGATCTTTATTCACATCAGACCGGAATCCACTATTCACATCGTCGGAATACGCACCTTCACGTTCGAGCAGGTGATGAAGCAGGTAAAGGCCAGATATGTTGTCGGTCTGACAGCCACGCCAACGCGCAAGGATGGGCATCATCCGATCATTTACATGCAGTGTGGCCCGGTCCGATTCAACATGAGCGCGCGGACGATGACCGAAACGACCCCTTTCGAGCACAAGGTGACGCCTCGGCATACGGAATTCCGGATGCCGCCTGAACTCACAGATGTCACGATCCAGGATATCTACGGCGCTCTCGTGAACGCTGTCCAGCCCAACGAAATGATCGCCGACGACATCGTGCGCGCCGTGGAGTCCGGACGCTGCCCGTTGCTCCTGACTGGTCGGACGGAGCACATCCAGTACTTCGAGGCGAAACTGGCGGGCGTCGCGAAGCATGTTTTCGTGCTCAAGGGCGGGATGGGCAAGAAGCAGCGTCGGTCAATTGCAGCGGCGCTGGCTTCCGTGCCGGAAAGCGAATCGCGAGTGATCCTTGGGAAGCTACATTGGCGAGGGGTTTGACGACGCTCGTCTGGATACACTTTTTCTGGCTATGCCGATCTCATGGAAAGGTACGCTTCAGCAGTATGTCGGGCGGTTGCATCGTCTGCATGACAACAAACGATTCGTGCAGGTATTCGACTATGTCGACAGCAACGTGCTGATGCTTGCGAGGATGTTTGAGCGCCGACTCAAAGGCTACGGCGCGATTGGATATGTGATCGAGCGAGAGCCGACTCCTCCCCGTGCGGCCGCGGCACATGCATCATCGTGACAAATCCTGACACCTAACGCGCAAACCACGCAATACGCGCAATCAGCGCAATCGCAGAATCAATAAGTTGCGTGTTTTCAATACTCATCGATAGTTCAACTCCCCCCGCCTCCACCATAATCATAATTTTCGCCGGCGCGATTCCTCACAACAGTACAGGTTTTTCTTAACTATCGTGAAGACGTCGGCAGGAAGGCGATGTGGCCTAATGTTTCAACGCCGCATCCAAATGGCCAGGAGGTTCAGCTATGATCTTTTTGGTCTTTGCAGTATTGGTACTTGGACTAATGTGCGGGAGCGAGCTTAACGTCGCGGTCTTCGGCCATCCCACGTTAAACAGGCAACCGTTGGACGCACACATCCTGGTGCGCTCTTCATACGCGGCTTTATTCGGACGTGTAATGCCTTTTTGGATGGCTGCCTCAACGCTCCTCAATCTCTTACTGTTACTGCCGTTCGCACACTTGAACGGCTCGGCCTGGCGCTTTGCCGCGATTGCACTCGCGATTCAGGTTGTCGCCGTCCTGTTCTCGCTTGCAGCCCCGGTTCCCATAAATAACCGGATCGCTAAATGGACGCCCAAGTCTCTTCCGAGTGATTGGCGTGCGCTGGAGCATCGCTGGGATCTTTACCATTGGTTGCGGACCTCCGGTCTCGTGGCTGCATTTGTGCTTTTCGCGCTCAGCATCGCCGCACATTAAGGTTTAGACCGCATACCCGCAAGGTCGCACGCAGGCATACCCGCGAACCCCGGCCAGTCGCGGAGCGCTGTAAAGCATCGAATCTTATTTTTCGATATCCTGAGGCGCGATGAAGTCACCTGAAAAGGTCAGGAGAACCCCACATGGTTCCAGACCCCAAAATGCCGCCGCGCGAAGCGCCAGGCGTCGCATCCCGCCGCTCTGGCTCCCGGCGCTCTTTACAGTGATCTTCGCCGGTTTTACGCTGCTCCCTCGCGTCAGCGCAAATCCCCATCTGGAGGCTTCGTTTTTAGCAGCCGCGGGCGTCCTCGCTGCCGGGCTCTGTGCACTTTGGTGGAGCGTTATCCGGACCGGGCGAACCCTGACATACGAATTCGTTCCCCGGCGCGTGCATTGGGTTCAGCTGACGATGCACTCGTGCGTGTTCGCCTATTGGGGCTGGTATTGGCGTGAGGTCTACCACGAATTCCCGCTGATTCTGGCGCAGGTGGCCCTTCTGTACGTTCTGGACATGCTGGTCTGCTGGTCGCGGCGAGACAACTGGATTCTTGGCTTTGGCCCGATTCCGATTATCTTCAGCATGAATCTGTTCCTGTGGTTTCGCGACGACTGGTTTTACCTGCAGTTCGTCATGGTGGCGGTTATTGTGCTCGGCAAAGAATTCCTGAGATGGAGACGCGACGGCCATTCCACTCATATCTTTAATCCCTCCGCATTTGCCCTTTTCCTGACGTCTGTCGTCTTGATCGCAACTCACAACACGCCGATCACCTGGGGCACGCAGATTTCGACAACCTTCAATAATCCGCCGAATATCTATATCGAAATTTTCCTGCTCGGGCTCATCGTGCAGGCTCTGTTCTCGGTGACTCTGGTTACCTTATCCGCGGCGGCAATGCTCTTTTTGCTCAACGTCGTCTACACCGGCGCCACCGGCATGTATCATTTCATCGACTTCAACATCCATCCGGCCGTTTTCCTGGGGCTGCATCTGCTCGTGACCGATCCGGTCACGTCTCCCCGCAAGAATTTCGGAAAGGCGATCTTCGGAGCGGCATACGGCGTGAGCGTATTCGGTTTGTATGCCTTGCTGGACAACCAGGGAGCGCCGCAGTTTTACGACAAGCTGCTGTGCGTACCGGCACTTAATCTGACAGTACGGGCGTTGGACCGTGCCAGCATTGCTCTGAGCGCCTGGTTAGCGCGCCAGAGGTGGGTTACCGAGGGGAAACTCCGGCCGCTGCAGGCGCTTGCGGCCTGGACTCCGCAGCGGGCGAATTTTGGCTTTATGGGGATCTGGGTGGCTCTTTTTGGATTCATGATTTTCACGGGCTTTCTCGGCGGAAAACACCCGGGCAGCGACCCCGCCTTCTGGGCAAAAGCCTGCGGGGAGGGGCGCACGAAAGCCTGCCGGGTCGAAGCCCAAACTCTTGACGTACAGTGCCAGCACAATTCCGCCACCGGTTGCTTCACTCTGGGAACGCTGCTGAGTGACGGCAAGGGACTTCCCCGCGATCCGATCGGTGCGGGGCGAAGTTTTAAGCAAGCCTGTGATATCGGCTTCGAGAACGCCTGCGTCAGCCTTGTGAATATGGTGAAAACCGACGGAGACAACGTCTTGCTGCAACCCTGTAACCGTGGAGACGGAAGGAGCTGTTTCATGCTCGGGTCGCTCTATTACGGGGGCCAGGGAGTGAGCCGTAACCTCGCGTATTCGGCAACCCTCTTCCAGCAAAGCTGTACGGCAGGATTTACGCGCGGCTGCGGACAGCTGGGGGAAAGTTATCTTTTCGGGGAAGGCGTTCCCAAAGACATCGTCAAGGCCAGACAGATTCTCGAAAACGCCTGCGATGCGGGCTATGGGCCGGGATGCTTCAACGTTGGCATCATGCACCGGGAGGGGATCGCAACGCCGAAAAATGAACCGCTGGCCCAGGCGCGTTTCCGCCAGGGATGCGACATGGGCGAGCGGACGGCGTGTGAGGCGCTGGGGCCGGTGGCGGCCTCCTCTTCCAGATAGATTTCGGTTGCGCGATTACCTGAGACCCCGCAGGATCTGTGTCGCCGCGCTTCGGGCCTCTGGATCCGGGCCCTGTGCGGCCGCCGTTAAATGCAGCACCGCGCCGGTGCGGTCGCCCTGGCGCAGCAGGACCATCCCGAGTTCAACCTGTGCGCGCCAGTTGTTGGGTTGGAGACGAACAGCTTCGAGCAATTCCCGGCTTGCGCCGGGAAGATCTCCCTTCTCGGCCAGCAAAGCCCCCCAGAGTTCACGGCCGGCCGCGGAGCGCGGATCCGTCTGAACCGCCAGTTGGGCCTGTTTCTCAGCGTCGGAGGGCAGGTTCGAATCGGCCAGCATGCGCGCATAGTCCACGCGGGCACCGGCGTCGTCGGGCCTCAGGCGCAGGCTCTCTTCCATTTGGAAACGCGCCTCCGCGATTTGGCCTTGCGCCGCCAACGCGCGGCCGAGGTTCACACGCCACTCGGACACACCCGGCTGGATCCGGAGCGCGGCCCTGAATTGCTTCTCAGCCGCGGTCCGATCGCCGGTGCCCCAAAGGACGAGGCCCAGATTGTTATTCAGTTCGGGCACCTCGGAATCCAGGCTGATCGCTTTCTCGAGCGCCGACTTTGACTCCGCCGCTTTATCCTGCTGCCACAAGGCCCATCCCAATCGCCCCCAGGCGCGCGGGTCCGCCGGCGCGAGTTCCGTGGCGCGCCGCAGTTTCGATTCCGCAAGCGTCCACTGCTCCGCTCGCATCAACGCGTCGCCCCACTGGATCAGCCGCGGGGCCGAGTCAGGCTCGAGGCGGGAAGCCTCTGCAAAAGATGGGATCGCCGAAGCAGTGTCGCCGAGGGAGATGTAACCTTCCGCCAGTTCCGCGTAATAACCCGGCCGCGTTGGACGATACTTAGCAATTTGGGATGCCAGCAAAGGCACCCCCGCCTTCAGGTTGCTCTGTTCGCGGACCTGTGCGACTGCTACCGTCAGATCGTTGTCAGCAGTGGAAGCGAGTTTGGCGGGGTAGTAAGGGACCACCTCTCCTTGATAGGAATCGGCGGGCTTTTCGGCGCGTTCGGGCTTTTCGGCCAGCAGGTCGCCTTCGGGCGGACGGTGCGCGATGAAATGATCCGTCATCACGACATGAACCGCATCGTCGGTTCGCCGGCGCGGCATGTGGCAGCTTACGCAGTTGGCGCCGGCCTGATGCACTGCCACCCTCGTAAGCGGCTGCGTGGCCGACTGATGGCAGCCGACACAAACCTGGTTGTAGTGGGAGACAGCCTCCGACCCCCGTGGAATTTCGTGAGGATTGTGGCAAGTGGTGCATCGAAGCTTGCCGGCGCTTCTCAGAAAGCACTGCGATTCCCGAAATCGGTAGCCCGCCTGCGCGACTTCGAAGTCAGTGTTCCTGCCCGGTGCACGATCGAAGGCCACCTCGAAGTCTGCCAGAGGCTGGCCTGGCACATACGAGAACGGCGCGCGATCGAAACGAACGATCGCGTGAGGCAGTTTTTGATTCGATGTTTCCAGATGACACTGCAGGCAAACGTCCATCTCGCGTTCCGGATTCAGGCGTGCCGGGTTCACGATGGCGGCTCGCACGACTTGCGGCGAAGCGCCGTGTGAGGCTTGGTCGACATGGCTCTGGCCGGGCCCGTGGCAACGCTGGCAGTCGATTCCTTCCGGCAACGGCTGCAGATACGTTGCCTGTGCCGCGTCCCGACGTGCACCCTCAGGAATACGCGGATATCCGTTGTGGCAAAACATGCACTCGTAGTAAATCGGGCGTACAGAGCCCGCGTAGTCCGGACGATCGTAACCGGGATTCATTCCCCAAAAGCCGCCCTTCTCCGAGTACCATCCGAGCGGCAGTTGCTGCAGGGTGTTCCGCTCCGTCAGGTGCAACAGAGTTCGTGAGTGATTCCCGGAACCCAGCACATAATCCACGCGCTTCTCGTCGACGTTGGTTTCCCTGCCGTCGAAGCCCGTCTGCCAGCGGCGCTGAAACCAGGCGCCGTTCCGGAAGACCATAGTGAAGAAGCTGTTCGAAGGCGCGTGATAGAAGGGCTTATCAGGGGCTGGCGCGTTCAGATCTTTCTCTGACACGACTTTCCGAAACGATCGTCCCATGCCGGTCTTTCGATACGTAGCGGCGATGGCTGGGTGGCACTTTGCGCATACGGCCGGATCGGCGTAAAGGCTGGCTGCCTGGACGGAAACAGGGCCGGTTCCGCTGATGCGACTGGCAGGCTGCCACATTCCCAGCCACGCTCCACCGCCAGCCAGCGCGATCAGAAACGCTGTTACGGTGAAAATAATTCGCGAATATTTTGAAGTTATCGATAACGCCAAAACTGGTCTGAACGGCACGGGGAATGATGTTCGGGGCTATGCTCTGCGGCCCTGAGACATGATTGTACAGGACTGCGGAACGCTGCCTGGCGTAACCACTATCAATTTTCCTCATTGTAAGTATCAACGCGAGACCATTGCCCCGAATGTCTGTTTAGGGTGAAATGCACCACAGTCTCTGAAAGCGCCAGTTTGCCGTCGAATGGTCTGCCACCAAGGGGAGTGCTGCCCAGCCGTCTACCCGCCTGCAGCGAAAATCGCGCTTTGAAGCTCGAAGGGGTATTTTATAGATGAAACGAGAAATAAACAATAACGTATCTCGCGTAAGACTCGCGATGCGCTGCCTGACGGCGCTCGCATGCCTGCTTTTGTTTGCGCTCGCCGCATACGGCCAGGGCGACAACGGCTCCATCACCGGCACCATCACGGACGCCACGGGCGCAGTTGCTCCCGGTGTGTCGATCGATGTCAAGAACTCCGATACGGGCGCGGTGTTTCACGGCGGTACTTCCAACACAGGAAACTATGTCATTCCCGTCCCGGCCGGTAAGTATGAAGTCACGGTAAGCGCGGCGGGCTTCAAGAAATATATTCGTTCGAACATGGTCGTCCAGACCGCAAACGATACGCGTCTTGACGTGACGCTGGACGTTGGCGCGGCAACCGACACGATCACAGTAACGACTGAGGCGCCTCTTCTGAAGACGGAAAGCGGCGAAATCAGCCACACGCTCGCTACGTCGGACGTCAACGATCTGCCCGTTCTCACGACAAACGGCAACGGGGGTGCCTATGGCAACATTCGCGATCCCCTGCAGGAGATCATCCTCCTCCCCGGCACGGCGTACACGAACGGTCTGGCGGTCGTGGTGAACGGCCTTCCCGCCAACAGCGAAAATATCCGCGTTGAAGGGCAGGATGCGACCAGCAACATCTGGAAAATCGCACAGCAGAACAGCCAGGGCGGGGTCGATGCCATTCAGGAAGTGGCCGTTCAGACGAGCAACTTCGCCGCGGAATTCGGACAGGCTGCCGGCGGATATTTCAACTACACGATGAAATCCGGCACTAACACTTTGCATGGCAGCGGTTACGATTACCTGGTGAACGAAGCTTTGAATGCCGGGCTGCCATTCACGGATGCCGGTACGTCGAACTCCCTGAAAGAGGGGCAGCATATCCGCAACCGCCTGCGCCGTAATGACTACGGTTTCACGGTCGGAGGCCCGATTCGGATCCCCAAAGTGTATGATGGCAGAAACAAGTCGTTCTTCTTTGTCAACTTCGAACAATTCCGCCAGTCCAATTTGACCTCGAGCGGAATCATAACGGTTCCGACAGCTGCTTACCGCGCGGGCAACTTCAGCACCGCCCTGTGTAACTCCTACACGGGTGGCGCGGTGGACGGCACAGGTGGTACCTGTCAGCCATATAAAGCCCTGACTGTGAACGGTGCGCCAGCAATTGATCCAGCGGGGACGAACCTCGTGCAGGGCATGATCTTCGATCCCTACAGCACCAGAGTGGTCAACGGCCAGCAAGTCCGGACCCCTTATACCAACAACACGATTCCCACAAGTATGCAGGACCCGGTCGCAGTCGCGATTCAGAAGCTGCTCCCCGTGGCGAATGCGCCCGGCGACGTGAACAACTACAACATCCCGGGCTACACCGGCTTTCAGCACACGACGAACTTTTCCTTCAAGCTGGACCAGAACATCAGCCCCACGATCAAAGTGTCGGCTTACTATTCACAGCTGAACACGTTTTCTCCCATCGCCACGGGCCTGAATCCAATTCTCGGCGGAGCGAATACCAACCAGTGGAACCATACCACCCGGTTGAACTACGACGAGACCATCACCCCGACCCTGCTCCTCCATGTGGCTGTCGGATACTTCCAGACCTCGGAGCCGCACGTAGCCCCGACCTTCGATCAGAGCACCCTCGGACTGAAGGGCTACCAGGCCAACATGATTTTCCCCGATATCAGCGGCATATTGGGTCAGGGGGGCACAGTTGTTTCCCCCGCCGCACCCGGTGCGGGCGGTTTCAACGGCGGCTCGATAGGCGCCACCTTCAGCGCGACGGCGTATGAAGAGAAGCCGACGGCCAACACCAGCCTGACGTGGGTCCGCGGCAACCACACATATAAAGCCGGCGGCGACTATACACAGGACGGCTACCCCGTCCCGAGCCAATGGCGGGCGAACGGAAACTTTAATTTCAACGCCGCCGAGACCAGCGATCCCTGGCAAAACACCGTTGCGCTCAGCGCGGTGAACCCTACCGGTTTGGCCTACGCCAGCTTTCTGACGGGCCTTCCCGACGTCCTGACACTCAACGGGAACACCGACGCCAAGCTGGGCTATCACTCCCTGGGTCTCTTCGTACAGGACAGCTGGAAGATAAGCCGGAAGCTGACCGTGGATTACGGCCTGCGCTGGGACTACCAGACATATATGAAAGAGCAGTACGGGCGCATGCAGAACGCGTCGTTCAGCACTCCCGACCCCACTCTCGGCCGGAATGGCGCTGTGCTCTACGGCGCTACCTGCAACTGCCAGTTCGCGCATAATTATCCGTTCGCATTCGGCCCGCGCCTGGGCGCGGCTTACCAGCTCGATACAAAGACCGTGATTCGCGGCGGGGCCGGCATTCAGTACGACGTGGCCGAAGCGCCCAACGGCGTGCTGTACAGCGCGGCGGATTACTATACCATCAACCCGAACGGCTACGGCGTCAGCCCGCTTCAGAACACTTCGAACCCGGCGCAGAACGGCCTGCAGGGCGGCAACGCCTACGCCGTGGGCAACCAATTCGGCAACATCCCGGTGATCTGGCCCAACCTGAATCAGAACAAATATCCCATCTATAACAACGGCATTGCCTCTCCGTCGACGCCCGCCATTTTCTTCGACCCGCACAACCGTCCGGGGCGAACCGTCACCTGGAGCATCGGGGTGCAGCGCGAAGTAATGAAGAACCTGGTGGCGGAAATCAGCTATGTGGGCAACCGCGGAGCCTATTTCCCAGCTCCCAACCAGGATCAGATCGCGCAAAATACAGTGACTCCGGCGCTGCTGCAGTCGCAGTTCGGAATTGATTACAACAATGCGTCTGACCGGGCGCTGCTCACCGATCAGATCACCAATCCGGCGGTGCAGGCCCGTTTCCCCAAACTGGCCATCGTCAACGTGAACGGCACTCCCACCGTCCCGTCCGTCTACCCGGGCTTCCCCGCGACCCAGCCCTTGATCCAGGCTCTCCGCGAAGCGCCGCAGTGGGGCGCCCTGGGACCGTGGCTTGGACCACCTCTGGGCAAGACCTGGTACGATTCAATGCAGGTGAAAGTGACCAAGCGGTATTCACACGGGCTGCAGGCTGCCGGCAACTTCACCTGGGCCAAGGGGCAGGTCCTCGGGTCGGCTTCCGACAGCACCTACTTTCTGACCGGCCAGGCCGTCACCACGGACATCTACAATTATGCGGACAATAAACAGCTGAATCAATATGTCCGGCCTTTGGCGATGACCATCACCTTCACCTATACGACGCCGAAGTTCGAAGCTACGGGGTTTGGCATGAAGGCCCTGTCGCTGGTGGCGCGGGACTGGCAAATCGGTTCGGTCCTCCGCTACCAGAGCGGCGCACTGATTGGCGATCCCGCTTCGCTGAATCTTCTCACTACGCAGCTGGCCAGAGGCGCCACGGCATTTGGCACCGGTGGCCAGAACTTCCAGAATTTGACTGGACAGCCGCTGTTCACGATCAAGGACCCCAACTGCAACTGCTTCAACCCGCAGACCGCCCAGGTGCTGAATCCGGCGGCATGGACCGATGCCCCCGGCGGAACGTGGGGCACCACCGCACCGTTCTACAACAACTATCGCTGGCAGCGGCAGCCGGCGGAATCGATGAGCTTTGGCAGAAACTTCAGGATCAAGGAGAAGTACAACCTGCAGATCAGGGCAGAGTTCCAGAACATCTTCAACCGCCTCTTCCTGTCGGCGCCGTCGGTGGCGAACCCCGCTCTCCCGATCGCGACAACCAACAGTGCAGGCGCTATCGTCAACAGTTCCGGCTTCGGCAGTATTGCCACGGTCGGTGGCGCGGGCGACCAGCCCCGCAGCGGTCAGATCGTTGGCCGGTTTACCTTCTAACCTGATGCGGGCCGCCCCGCATCCTTACTCGGCTATACCTAAACGCCGGCGACATTGTCGCCGGCGTTTTTTGCATGCGGTATGAACTACGGGACTACGATTAATGAGAACGGCGGGCTGAAGCCCGCCCCACCGAAGCGATCCACGAGCAGCTATGCGATTTGCGTTTCTACTGATGATGGCCGGGCTTCTGGAGGCACAAGATGGAGCGGCGCTTTACAAGGTACGCTGCGCGTCGTGTCACGATTCGCCCGAGGGACGCATTCCATCCATAAGCACCATCAAACAGATGACAGGTGAAGCGATCTACGCGGCTTTGACGAACGGTGTGATGAAATCACAGACCGCCGGCTTGTCCACGCAGGAAGTTATATCTCTCCTCATCTACATTGCACCTGCCGGTGACGCGAGCGGAAAGCCTGCCTTTGAAAAAAGCTGCAACGGGAACGCGTCTTTCCAACCAGGTGCGAGTGCATGGGGAGGCTGGAGCCCGAGAGTCACCAATTCGCGATATCAGGACGCGAAAGCAGCGGGGCTTGCGGAAGCCGACGTACCAAAGCTCAAGCTCAAATGGGCCTTCAACCTGGGAGCGGTGACGATGGCACGCGGCCAGCCCGCAGTAGCCGGCAACAGTGTCTTTGTCGGCACGCTTGCGGGCGACGTGTACGCCATCGACGCGAGCAGCGGGTGCGTCCACTGGGCCTTCAAAGCGACGGCGGGTATGCGGTCGGGCGTCACCGTCGGAGATGTGAATGGTGTTCCCGCGATCTTCTTCGGAGATCGCAGCGCGGTAATGTATGCCGTGAATGCGGATTCCGGCGAGTTGTTATGGAAGACGCGGCCCGTGGAGCATTTGCTCGCGACGGTTACGGCTACACCGCAGTTTTACAAAGGTGTGATTTACCAGGGTTTTTCCTCCATCGAAGAGGCGCTTGCGGCGGACCCCAACGCGGCATGTTGTTCGTTCCGTGGCAGTGTCGTCGCGCTCGACGCCGCGACTGGCCGTACGATCTGGCAAAGCTTTACGATTACGGAACCAGCGAAGCCGACCGGACGGGGGAAGCAGCAGGGCCCATCCGGGGCCGGGATTTGGTCCACACCCACTATCGATGAACAGAGGGGGGCGCTCTATGTCGCGACAGGGGACAATTACTCGAACCCTGTTACTGATACAAGCGATGCCGTGCTCGCCTTCGAGCTGAAGACGGGCAAGCTGCTGTGGGCGCGGCAGTTCACGCAGGGTGACGCCTATAACAGCGCCTGCAACAGCCGGGCGCGCGCAAACTGTCCCGCGAACGAGGGTCCCGACTTCGATTTCGGACAACCTCCCATTCTGGCGCAGCTTGGCGGCGGCAAACGCGCGCTGGTCATCGCGCAGAAGTCCGGCATGGTGCATGCGCTCGATCCCGACGCAGAGGGCAGGATTCTGTGGCAAACCCGTGCCGGAGCGGGCGGCCTGCTGGGCGGCAGCCAATGGGGTTCGGCGGCCGATGACCAGCGCATTTATGTAGCGATCTCAGATGTCGGTCTGCACAGCGTTGCGGACTCCGCGTCCCCTGGCGGACACCGCATCGCGCTCGATCCGAAGACAGGCGGTGGACTTTATGCCATCGATCTGGGGTCCGGCAGAATCGCCTGGCGCGCGACGCCGGCGATGTGCCCCCCCACTCAGGCCATCTGCTCGCCCGCGCAATCGGCAGCCGTCACCGCCATCCCCGGAGTGGTGTTTTCAGGCGCCCTCGACGGGCACATGCGCGCCTGGTCCAGCAGAGGTGGCAGCGTGATCTGGGACTTCGATACGGCCCGCGAGTTCCCGACGGTCAACGGAAAACCGGCGCGCGGCGGATCCATCGATGCGACTGGCGCGGCCGTGGCGGGTGGCGTTGTGTTCGTCAACTCAGGTTACGACCAGTTCGGCGGAATGCCCGGTAATGTATTGCTGGCATTCTCGGTAGATGGGAAGTAACCTAATAACCTCCCTCACAGATGCTGCCCCCGCGCGGCCATCCGTAACGCCACCTGCAAGTCGCCGGAGTCAAGCTTCACCGGTCCCGACTCCCACGATCCTGCCCGCATCAGCCCGACAACCGAGCCTCCAATCTCCAGCCGCACAAACTCGCCGCGCGCGCGAACGACCGCTGCCCAGAATTCCAGCGCGAGACGAACAGCGGTGTCAGGATGTGGAAAAATCGTGACCACGTACTGACCCGGCTTTTCACATGCATCAGGAGGTGACCGCGGATTCGCGCTCGCCGCACGGACCGTAGATATCCGACCAGGCCTGAACCGGGCGCCGACGACGATATCTCCGTTTGTCATCGCCATAACGAACAGAGCTCCCAGTACCAGGCTGGCAAGACGATGGTTCCGGAAATCCAGCCGCGCGGCGGGCATTGCGCCACTCAATGCAGTTGAGAAACAGTCTGGGCGAATGAGACGCGACACGTTCTCCCGCTGCTTCTCCAGCATGTAGCCTCCACAGTCAAATGCGCGGCGATATCATACCTGCGATGCTGCGGCGATTCTCCCTGTTCCTGGTGGCCATGTCCGGCGCCCTCGGCGCCGATTTCGTGGGCAACAAGGCTTGCGCTCCGTGCCATGACGCTATCTTTCGCTCGTATATGCGGACGCCCATGGCGCAAAGCAGCGGCAAGGTGGGAACCGAGGATCCTAAGGAGACCTTCGACCGCGCGGAATATCGCGACTCTCGCGGCGCCTTCTCCTACAGAGTTTCACCGGATTACCGCTTTGAATTTACCCAGCAGGGCGCGAGACAACCCATTGCCGGACTCCGCGCGCTCGCGTACTTCGTCGGAAGCGGCGCGGCGGCGCGGACCTTTCTCATCGACGACGGCGGTTTCCTTTTCGAGTCGCCCGTTACGTACTATCGCCAATCGGCTTCCTGGAAAGCATCACCGGGCTTCGAGAGCCTCGACTATCCTTACCTCACGCGGCCCGTCGTACCTTCCTGTTTACAGTGCCACGCCAGCGGCATTCAGGCAAAGGCCGGAACGCTGAACGGTTTCGTAACGCCGCCATTTCTCGAAAACGGCGTTTCGTGCGAGCGGTGCCACGGCTCCGGCAGCGACCACATCGCCAGGGGCGCGAAGATGCTGAATCCGGCGAAACTTGCGCCGTCGGCGCGTGACAGTATTTGCGCAGAGTGTCATTTATCCGGGGAAGTGCGCGTGTTCAGGCCCGGAAAGGAAGACAGCGCGCTGACACCAGGGGGGATACTGGCGGATGATCTCACGGTGTTCGTACGCGCCGGTTCGCCCTCCCAGGTGAGAGTGACCAGCCACGTGGAAAACCTGGCCCAGAGCGCCTGCAAGAGGGGGAGCGGTGACAAAATGTGGTGCGGCACCTGCCACGATCCCCACACAACGCCCCAGCCCGGCGAGAAGGCGGCGTATTTCCGGGGCAAATGCCTCTCCTGCCATCAAACGCAGGATTGCCGCGCGGCTGCCGAAGTCAGGCTCACCAACGGCGACAACTGTATTGCGTGCCATATGCCGCGCGGCGCGACGAGCGATATCCAACACGTCGTATTCACCGATCATTCAATCCGCCGTAAGCCCGCCGGCCCAGGTGCAGCCCCGGCCCCGGACTCCGAACTAGTGCCCTACCCTTCGTACACTGCCACGACCCGCGATCTGGCCCTGGCCTACGCGGTAGTCGCGCTGCGGGACCACAACACAGCGGATCGCGAACGGGCGTTCTCTTTGCTGAAACAGGCGGCGGCGCAAGGCACTGCCGATGCACAGGCCCTCGCCTACCTTGCCGAGTTTTATCGCGACGCCAAAGATGATGCACACGCACTTCCGATCTACCAGCAAGTCTGGCGGATGGACAAGAGCCAATACGCAGTGGCTGCGGCTCTTGGCGCCTATCAAATGCAGCGCGGAAATCTCGCCGACGCGATCCAGCTGTGGCGCGAAGCTCTGGCGTTAAATCCAGCAATGACTCTCGTGCGGGTAAACCTGGCTAAAGCTCTGCTTCGCGCGGGGAATGCGGGCGAGGCGAGGGCCGCGCTGGAACAGGCATTGCACTTCAACCCCGCGTCGCCGGAAGCGAGAGCCCTCTTGAGCCAATTACAGGGACCAGGTCGCTAAAGAATTGGGACGCGTTCTACTCGACGGTGACACTCTTGGCGAGATTTCGTGGCTGATCCACATCGGTACCCTTCATCACCGCGACGTGGTAGGCGATTAACTGAACCGGCACTGAATACACAATGGGCGCGATGAACGGCGGGACTTCCGGCATTTCGATGCTCCATGTCACGCAGTCGCTCAGTTCTTCAATTCCCCTGCGAGTGGATATCAGCAGTATCTTTCCGCCGCGTGCCGCTATTTCCTGCACATTAGACGCGGTCTTGGCAAACAACTCGCCATAGGGAGCGAGAACGATCACGCAAACGCGCTTGTCGATCAGGGCTATTGGCCCGTGCTTCATTTCGCCCGCGGCATATCCCTCGGCATGGATATAGCTGATCTCCTTGAGCTTCAGGGCTCCTTCCATCGCGATCGGATAGATACTTCCGCGCCCCAGATAGAGAACGTCACGCGCGCCTGCAATTGCCCGTGCGACATTCTTCACCTGCTCTTCCATCAGCAAAGCGTCGTCTACGAAGCCTGAAGCTTGCCGCAGCAGCCGCGTCAGTCCGCGTTCCTCCTCCGCCCCGATCAAGCACCGTTTGCGGGCCAGCGCGATGGCAAAACACGCCAGCACTGTCAATTGGCAGATAGTTGCCTTGGTCGAAGCCACGCCGATTTCCGGCCCGGCCAGCGTACGCATGACCGCATCCGATTCCCTTGCAATTGAGCTCTCAGGGACGTTCACGATCGAAAGGGCGCGCTGGCCTCCTTTTCGGGTATTCCGAAGAGCTTCGAGGGTATCGGCGGTTTCTCCGGATTGTGAAACGAAAAGGGCCAGCGCATTTCTGAACACGGGCCGCACGCGATACCGGAACTCCGACGCGATATCGACGTTCACCGGCAGACACGCCAGTTGCTCAATCCAGTATTTTCCGACCATACCCGCGTAATAGCCGGAGCCGCACGCCACTATATCCAGGCTCGCGGTGCCGGCGGCATCCAGATCCACGCCGGGAAGGACGATCTCTTCTGTGCGGGGATCGAGGAGACCAGCCAGCGTGTCATTAATGACCTTCGGCTGTTCATGGATCTCCTTATGCATGTGGTGCCGGTAGCCGCGCTTGTCGTCAACCCGTGCGGAAACGTGACTGGCCTGAATCCCTCTTTGAATGACGCGATCACCGGAGTCGCGAAACCGCGCGCCGCCGGGGCTTAACTCCACCCAATCGCCTTCCTGCAAATAAGATATTTTGTTGGTGAACGGCGCGAGCGCCATAGCGTCAGACGCCAGGTACATTCGGCCTTCACAGTGGCCCACGACGAGGGGAGACCCCCTGCGTGCCCCAATCATCAGGTTATGCTCGCCGGCAAAAATGAGGGCCAGGGCAAACGTGCCCTCGAGACGCCTGAAAGCCGCTGATGCAGCCTCAACCGGCGTCATGTTTTCCCGCAGATACTTCGTTACAAGATGGGCGATCGTCTCAGTGTCTGTTTCACTCTGAAAAAGGCAACCTTCCGATTCCAACTCGCGGCGAAGAACTCTGTAATTTTCGATAATACCGTTGTGCACAACGGCGACGCGGTCTGTCGCGTGCGGATGCGCATTGCTCTCGACTGGCGGACCATGGGTTGCCCAACGAGTGTGCCCTATGCCTACGGTGCCTCCGAGAGGGAGTTCTTCCAGCTTTTTCGTGAGATTGACCAGCTTTCCTTCGGCGCGACGCCTGCTGATGTGGCCGTTCTCCAAAGTCGCGACTCCCGCGCTGTCGTAGCCTCTGTATTCTAATTGCCTCAGCCCGTCAATCAGTGAAGAAGTGACATCGCCGCCGCCGATTATTCCAAGAATTCCGCACATATTCTCTTACCTCGTCTCACACTCAGGAGTCACAACAATGTTTAATGACACTTCGTTTAATGACACTTCGTTTATTGACACTTCACACAAGCATGGTGTTTTGCTGAGAAAGTCGTTCAGGCCTGCGCGTCTGCCACTTTTACGATTCAGCAAGACTGCGGCTGACTCGGTCTATGCGACAGGGCGGCGGGTACTTACAGCCAGGGCGATTGAACCCTTATCAACCGCCGGCGCCACTGGAATTAAATAGACTGTAGCATTCCGCACTCGGGGGCATCCAGCTGTCAGAAGTTGCAGGAGTGTTTGCCGCGATCTTCTCGTTTAGGGTAGAGACAGCCCTCTACCGTGACCGCCCAGCCGAAACAGCCGTATCAGACCAGACACTGCTCGATCGCATACTTGGTCAGCTGGGCCGTGGTGAACAGCCGAAGCTTGGTTTTTATGTTTTCCCGATGGAACCGTGTGGTCCTGACAGAAATACTCAGCAGAAACGCAATCTCTTTGGCAGATCGGCCTTCAGCGATGAGTTGCAACACTTCCCGCTCCCGCGCGCTCAACGCGAAAGGCGTTACGTTCGCCGACTGGGAAGGCGGCGGTTCACTATTGTCACGCAGCGCGGGGGGTATGTAACTGCGTCCCTTCAGCACCTGTTGAAGCGCAAATGAGAGTTCCATCGCCGAGGCGGACTTGAGCACATAGCCATTGACGCCAGCCTTAACGGCAGCGGCGAGGTATGCCTGCTCCGAATGCATAGTGAAACACAACACTTTGACGTCGGGCAAAACACATTTGATCTGCCTTGTCGCATCAAGGCCGTTCAGCATGGGCATCGAGATGTCGAGTACAATCGCCTCGGGCTTTAACCTCAACGCATCGTTCACTAACGATCGACCGTCCTGGAAAGTCCCAACAATTTCAAACTGCGTCTCGAGAGTTGCGGTGATCCCCTCGAGCATCACGGCGTGATCATCTGCGATCAGAAGGCGCGGCCTGTTCATACTGTCGTCCTTGATAAATCAATTTGAATATGACAATCCCCGAATGAACAGCAGGAGCTCTCGTTCCATCTCCTGCAGCGGATACTTATAACCAATGCAACCATGCGTAAGACCTCCATTTACCTTGAACCGGACGTTTTAATAGTCATCAGCTTAGGGTGTTACTAATACGAACGCAAACAAATTAATATAAAGGACAAAGCCGCAATTCTTTCCCCATTTCTTTCGCTGGCACTTTAGCCAGCTTGCCCGAAATAGTGAAGCCCGATACTCTTGACTTTCGGACTAACCCAAACAGACAGATTCCCCCATTCTTTACTCCCTGAAGCGACATTGCTGTCGATAATCAGATGGATGGGGAGAAGCGCTTTTTGTGCTCCGGACGCGCTTTTCCAGTGGATCCGCACTAAGACGCATCAGCCTTTCCGCGCCTTGTTGCTGCTCCTGATTCAAAACAAAACGCCAACGAGGCGCTTATGGCGGCAGCCTGACCTGTCGCATGAGCGCCCCCACAGAGCGCCAGCTTTACGCTATTCCCGTCGCAAGGTAGACACATGCCGAATAACTGTATATCTCAAATGAATTGGTACGCATTGCAGGTCCGGACAAAATTCGCCACCGTAGCAGCCATGACGCTCGCAAGTAAAGGTTATGACATATTTCTACCTACTTACATGCAGGTCAACCGGCTGCCGGGGACGACTAAAGGGCGTGAGCGCGAGCTACCTTTGTTTCCTGGGTATTTATTCTGCCGGTTTGACGTCAATGAGAGATTTATGCCAATCCTCACGACGCCCGGCGTAATGTCCATTCTATGCGCGGGAAACACGCCGCTCTCAGTTCCAGAGCAGGAAATTTCCGCTATCCAGACAATGGTCCATTCCGGCCTGCAGCCGAAACCATGGCCTGACCTGCCTATTGGTACCAGAGTACTAATAGAAAAGGGTCCGCTGGCAGGTATCGAAGGTACTGCTCTCAGGGTAGACAACTGCTACAAGCTGGTTGTTTCAGTGGCTCTCCTGCAGCGGTCGATTGCGGTCGAGATATCGCGAGACTGGGCCAGGCCTATTGAAGCGGAGCCTATTCGGCGGGGTTCTTCTTCAGTTCCTTTCATGACGCGCGCCGCGATTGCTTAGGTCGAGGAGTTAGGTTCTTATGATCGCAAGAGTAACAGCTATGATGTTGATGATGTCATTCCGCGTGGTGCTCGGGCAAACTGACCCGAATCCACGGGCGCACAGTACTTCATACGTGCTCGGACCAAATGACAGGGTAACAGTTCACTGTCTTAACGCAGAAGAGTTCCTGCCGGCGCCGATCCGCATCGACAGCGACGGTCAGGTAACGCTTCCGTTCGTGGGACGCATAAAACTGGCGGACCTGACGGTTTCGCAAGCCGAGACCTATGTAACGGCCAGGCTCGCGAAATTCATCGTTAATCCCGAGATTACCCTGAATGTTGTCGAGAGCCATAGCCAGCCGGTCTCAGTGTTCGGAGCGGTCAATAACCCCGGCGCTTACCAGCTCGAAGGGGATAAGACTCTCACAGAGGTGCTCTCGATGGCTGGCGGTTTGCGCCGGGATGCGGGGCCGGTGCTGCGAATAACGCGGGCTGCTTCATGGGGCGACCTGCCGCTTCCGAAGACCACAGCGGCATCAACGGGGGAGTTGAACGTAGCCGACATAGATGTCAGCGACCTGCTGCGTGGGGCATCGCCGGCGCTGAACATCAAGGTCAAACCCTTCGATGTGGTGACGATCGCAGAGGCCCAGCTTATATATGTGGTCGGTCAGGTTCGCAAACCCGGGGGCTTTACCCTTGCGGGGCATGAAGAGATGACAGCGTTACAGGCACTGTCACTGGCCGAGGGGCTGGACCGCACGGCTGCGCCAAAAAAGGCGAGAATCCTCCGAAAATCTGGCACTGCCGGCCGGCAGGACATCGCCATAAACCTCGACACCATACTTTCCGGTCGGGCCAAAGATGTGATGTTGCAACCCGACGACGTTTTATTCATTCCGAATAACACAGCCAAGAGCGCTGGCGAGAGAACGCTGGAAACGATGATTCAGGTCGCATCCGGTGTTGTCATCTACGGCCGCTATTAAGAGTTTTCTTTAAGAAACCTTCGGGGATTCAAACTATGAGCGAAGTATTTAAAGCGTTACCACCGATCGCCGGTGGCGCGGACCAATCTCAAGGGCTTGCACGTGCCCCCCGCCCGGTTGCCGGCGGAATGGGCCCCATGTCAATGCCTCGGGCAGACAGAAGTTCTCGCCTGCATTTCACGGAGTCTCACGAACAGCCGCGGACGGATTCCGTGAGTCTGGATGATCTGTTTTCCAGACTCTGGGGCTCGAAACTCGCACTCATCGGGGGAGCACTGGCCGGCGCTCTGGCCATGATTGCGCTTGCTTCGCTCTCCACACCCGTCTACCGGGCGCGCACCTCAATTCGTCTGGAAGAGCTGAACGAAAGATTTCCCAATCTTCCGGAAATGTTCTCCGCAGACGCGGCCGCGCCGTCGGAAATATACCTTCAGAACGAACTGAAAATTCTCGGCAGCGATACGCTGGCCAAGAGGGTAGCCCGGCAGCTCAATTTCGAGCCCGCACCCGACACGGCGAGTTTTATTACGCGGCTGCCTTTCAGCGAGAAGCTCAGGCATCTCATGCCGGAAACACCGCCCGCGTCGCCCGATGAGGAACGGATCAGGGCGATGCAGAAGGCGTTGACGGTACGATCCTCATTGAAATCCCAGGTCATAGAGGTCCTGTTCGATTCGAAGGATCCGGACCTCGCGGCAAAGGGCGCTAACGCGGTCGTCTCTGAATACATAGCAATGAATCGGGAGAGCCGGCTGCAGATCAGCCGGGATAAGACCGACTGGCTCAGCGAGCAGATCTCAGACCTTAAGGCAAAGCTGGATAAAGGGAACGCCGAATTGCAGGCCTTTACCCGCTCGTCGGGACTTCTTATTGCGTCAAATCAAAGTCTTCTCTCCGAGGAAAGAGCACGCGCAGTACAGGATCAGTTGTCAAAGGCGCGCGCCGAGCGGGCCGCACGGGAGGCAGTTTATGAAGCGGCTCTGTCCAATTCTCCTGAGGCGCTGCCCGCGAATGCGGACACCGGGCTGCTGCGGGACTATGAAGGCAGACTTGCGACCGCCCGCTCAGAACTCAACCAGTTTCGGGGAATGTATACCCCCGCTCACTACAAAGTCCTGGAAGCTGAGTCGCGAGTCACGCAACTCGAAGCTACTGTGAAAACCGAGCGGCAGAGAATTATCGCCAGGATGAAGGCGGAATTCGACGCGTCGCGGCGACTGGAAGACTCACTCGCGGTGTCTTATGCCGCAAACGCACGTGATCTCACCCAGGACACGGCGGCCGCTTTTCGGTACGGCGTGCTGAAGCGGGATCTCGACAGCACCGAGCTGCTGTACAACTCTCTGGTCCAGAAGGCCAAAGAGGCGGGCGTCACCTCGGCGATGAAAGCAACCAGCGTGAGGGTCATAGACGCGGCAACGACGCCGAGCACACCTTACTCGCCCAACTTGCCTCTGAACGGTTCGATCGGGTTAGCCGGCGGACTGCTCCTGGCCGCGGCGATCGTATTGATTCGCCATGGCGACCCATATCAGACCAACCAGAGCGTCGAGTCTCAAAAGATCGTTGTGCGGGAACTGGGAGCGATTCCGTTCGCGAAACGCATGGGCCCCCGGCGGTGGCCAACAGGGTTGCTGTCCAACCAGCAGAATCGTCCGGCTGTCGAAATGGTGACGTGGTACGAACAGCCCTCGATTCTGACCGAGGCTTTCCGCGCCACCCTCGCCTCCATCCTGTTCTCGCCCGTCTTCGACAGGCAGGATCACCTGATTCTGACTGTGACGAGTGTGCGACCGCAGGAGGGTAAGACAACCGCAGTAAGCAATCTGGGCATTGCACTGGCTGAAACCCATGGCCGGGTGCTTTTAATCGACGCAGATCTGCGGCGGCCACGGATTCACGAGATCTTCGGACACTGCAACGACGTCGGCCTTTCAACCATCCTCACCGGGGATGAGCCCATTGCAACGCTCGACCTGGACAAACTTCTGCGTAAGACCGATGTGCCCGGCCTGTTTACGTTGCCGAGCGGCCCGGGAACACCCTCGGTAACGCCTCTGCTGTACTCAGCGCGCATGTCGGCCTTCATGGCGAGGATGAAGAAAGAGTTTGATTACGTACTGATCGACACGCCTCCCGCGTCACTCTTTTCCGATGCTCGCATTCTGGGCCGGCACTCCGATGGTCTTATCGTCGTGATCCATTCAGAAAAGACGACCCGGGGCGACCTCAATTCAACCTGCGCAAGTTTTGTGAAAGATGGAACGCGGGTAGTCGGGGCAATTGTCAATCACCGGAACATCAAGACGCGGGGATATGAGAATTACAAACAGCAACCAGCCTAGAACCGAGACCAACCGTCCGGCGCAGTCCTCGCGCCGATCTTCAACAGGCGGGGCGTTCACCTGGACTTTGTCCGGAAACGTAGCGTATTCATTGTGCCAGTGGCTGTTTGTGATCGTACTCGCCAAAATGGGTACAGCCGAGGACGTGGGCGTGTATGCGCTGGGTCTTGCGATCTCGTCTCCGTGGCTTACGTTCGCCAATTTCCAGGGGCGCAACCTGGTAGCGTCCGATATTCGCGAAGTCTATAAGTTCGGCGATTATCTGGTCTTCCGGATTCTTTCACTGAGCCTCGCGATGGTGGCCGTCGCGTCCATCGCAGCGCTGACGTGCCGGTCCCCGGCGGCGATTGCAGTGACATGCCTGCTGGCCGTTTCACAGGCGTTCGACTGGACGAGTGAGACTTATTTCGGATTCATGCAGAAACATGAACGCCTGGACCGTGTGGGCCAATCACTCTTACTGAAAGGACCGCTTTGCGTGATGCTGCTGAGCGCCGCAATGTACGTTACGCACAGTCTTGTATGGGCGACGGCCGCGCTCGCAATCGGGCGTGGCCTGGTTTTTTGCTTTTTCGACTGTACCGTGGCCAACGGTCTGGGCGCCTCGACAAAACTGGTGTTGCATGGCGAAACGCTGTTGCGGCTGCTCAGGAACGCGTTCCCCCTGGGTGTCATCTCGGCCATCGCGGCGTTCAATTTCAATATCCCCCGCTACTTCATACAGTCCGACCTGAGCACTCGGGATCTGGGAATCTTTTCCGCCATCGCATCGCTGGTGGGCGCCGGAAACCTGGTTATGTCCGCCCTTGCCAATACCAGTTTCGTAGCAATTGCCAGAGCCGCGGCATCGAGCGACCGGCGGAATTACAGAGTACTCTCGCTGCGCCTCTTTGGGACTGCAGGCGCTCTCGGGGTTGCCGGCGTCGTAGTATCGCTGCTCGCCGGCCACGACATTCTGGTCAGACTGTTTCGACCGGAATACGGAGCGAGCACCGGTGTTTTCACCCGGCTGATGATCGCGGGAGCTATCGGATACATTATTTCAGGCCAGGGCTACGCGCTGACCGCGGCAAGAGTTTTGCTGCCGCAGATTCCAATCCTGCTTTGTGCGGCCGTCACGACAGCTCTGTTCTGCTGGTGGCTGGTGCCACTGCGAGGCATCCAGGGGGCCTCCGAGGCGTGGCTTCTGTCCTCGCTGGTTACCCTGAGTCTCAGCAGCTACATCCTTTCCAAAGTGCATCAGAGCGAGGCACTCGGCGTCGGGCCGGGGTATTCGCAGGCTGTGTCTTCAAACGCCGCCTGAACTGACCACGCCGGGGATTTTTCACAACACCCACGTCTGAACCCCATTCGTTTGCGCGCAGGGCGGATTGACCTGTACCAGCTGGCATTCGCGATGCTGTGGATCTTTTGTGGATGTGGGAGCAGGCGCCTTTGAGGCCAGTGTCTACAGGCAGCTGGACATCGCATAATGTTGCGCACAACTCTTATTTGTGCGTACTCGTGGAACTCGGAGCGGTCGGCTTTCTGATATTTGGCAATCTTTGTCTCACTGGCCGCGCAGCCTTCCTGCTGCCCAGAGAGTCAAGAGTCGGAATCCGCAGTGTCCCGCGATCAGACACACACTTTTCAGGCGGCCTGAGCCGCAGGCAATGCTCTGCACATTAGAAAAATCCGGAGAATGATAGTGAAAGACAACAGCTCAACTGGTAACTCGACGCCGTACGGGAGTAAACCGGAGAAGTGGCTTATCCTGACACAGTATTATGCGCCGGAGATTGGCGCGCCACAGATCCGCCTTCGTTCGCTCGTCAAGGAATTGCGAGCACACGGAAAGGATGTTTCCGTGCTGACCGCGATGCCAAACTATCCCGCCGGCCGGATCTTCGATAAATATCGGGGCCGGCTGTTCCACCAGGAAGAGATAGACGGCGTCAGTATTAAACGGACCTGGGTGTATGCCGCTACCGGCAAAGCTTTTATGGCACGGTTCCTGAACTATTGCAGCTTCACCATAACTGCGCTGGCGCTGGCATTATTCGGCAAACGCCCCGATGTTCTCTTCGTGGAAGCGCAGCCGCTGCCACTCGGGATCGTGGCGCTGCTCATGACGTACCTGCGGGGTATTCCATACGTCTATAACGTGCCGGATCTGCAGGTGGATGTAGCGCGCGAGCTGGGATTCATACGGAGGTCCTCACTGCTGCGTCTCGCGGCGGGACTCGAAACGCTGCTGCTGAAGAAGGCATGGAAAGTCTCAACGGTGACGCACGGCTTCATGGCGCACTTCGAATCCCGCGGCGTGCCCGCGGGGCGAATCACTTTCCTGCCGAACGGCGCGGACACGGACCTGTTACACCCGCAGCAGCCCGACCCGGAGTTTCTGGAGAAATGGAATCTTGCCGGGAAAAAGGTCTTTGTTTACGCCGGCACCCATGCCTTCTATCACGGCCTCGACACGCTGATTGATGCAGCGGAGATGCTCAAGGACGATCCAGACTTACGGGTGGTGATGGTGGGGAACGGCCCGGAACGCGAGCGCATCCGCCAAATGGCGCAGGCAAAAAGGCTGACCAACGTCGTATTCGGCAACGCTTCCTACGAAGAGACGGGCAAGCTCTATTCCATCGCTTATGCAGCAGTCGCCACGCTTCGGGATCTGCCAGTGGCGAAAGGAATGAGGCTGTCCAAGGTCTTTCCCGCACTGAGTTGCGGAGTACCCGTCATCTATTCAGGCGCGGGTGAAGCTGCCGATTTGCTGGTGGAAAACAACTGCGGAATCAAGACGCCGCCCGAAGACGCGGGGGCCCTGGCGGCCGCGATGCGTTCACTTGCACGCGACCCCGACCGCCGCAACGCTCTCGGCGCCGAGGGACGAAAGGTTGTGGAGAAAAGATACAGCTGGGCCACCATCGTGGAGAACTGGCTCCTTGAGGTGGGCAGGACCGAAGGGCGCCCGGATGTCGGCGCGAGCCGTGTTAAAGCGATCGCTGCTGCTACGGAATAAGCGCACTTTCGGAAGACTCTCTTATGAAATTCAATCTGTTTGGACGAATCGTAGCTGGTTTCGGGCTGCTTGCCGCATCTCCCTTACTGGCGGTCTGCGCTCTGGCGATTTACTTTGGTGATCGAGGCCCGTTTCTGTTTCGCCAGCGCCGTATCGGTGCGGGCGGCAAGCCATTCGTTCTGCTGAAGCTTCGGAGTATGACGGTGGCATCGCGGGGTACGAGTATTACTGCCGGTGGCGATTCCAGAATCACCACGGTGGGAAAGCTCTTAAGGGATTTCAAGCTGGATGAACTGCCTCAGTTGTGGAATGTTCTCCGCGGAGACATGAATTTTATCGGGCCGCGCCCTGAGGTTCCGGAATATGTAGACATGTCGGACCCGCGGTGGCGTGCCGTCCTGTCCGTCAGGCCCGGAATCACGGATCTTGCGTCCCTGATGCTGCGGCATGAAGAAAGGCTGCTTGCGGGCCACGAGGATGTAGATAAGTTTTATCGGGAACGGCTTCTCCCGAAGAAACTGGAGATCAGCAGTCACTATGCCCAGACACGGTCCACTCTGAAAGATGCGCAACTTATAGCACTTACTCTCAAGTCAATTGTGAAACGCGGTGAACTGAATGAGCAGGATATCGCGAAGCAGTTTTGTTATGGAGGAATACTAACGTGGCAGAAATGAACTTCATCAGTTTCAGCCGACCAAGCATCGGCGAAGAAGAAATCGCGGAGACAGTTGACACGCTGCGCTCGGGGTGGCTCACAACAGGACCCAAGACCGGCCGGTTCGAGGCAGATTTCGGAACTTACGTACGCTCACCCCATGCGCTGGCAGTCAATTCGTGCACCGCGGCTCTTCATCTCGCACTTGCGGCGCTCGGCATAGGCCGCGGCGACGAAGTGATAACCACGCCACTGACTTTCTGCGCTACGGTCAACACGATCCTGCACACAGGCGCCACGCCGGTTCTCGCCGATATCGGCCCGGACGGAAACATCGATCCGGCTTCGATAGAAGCGCGCATCACACCCCGAACCAAGGCCATCATTCCTGTGCACATGGGCGGCCTTCCGTGCGATATGAACAGGATTTGGGACATTGCCGCGAGGTTCGGACTGAGGGTGATCGAGGATGCCGCGCACGCCGTCGGAACAATCTACGATGGCAATCCGATCGGTATGGCAACGGCTGAGCCGCGCCGGGGGAGCGACGCGGTGGCGTTCAGCTTTTACGCCACAAAGAATCTCACCACGGCCGAAGGCGGCATGGTTACTACGCCGGACGCGGAACTTTTCGGCAGAATGAAGTGCCTCTGCCTGCATGGCATCAGCCGCGACGCGTGGAATCGCTACACAGCTAAAGGGAACTGGTATTACGAAGTAAATGAAAACGGTTTCAAATACAACCTGAGCGATCTTCAGTCCTCAATCGGCATTCATCAACTCAGAAAGCAGGAAGAATTCATCGAGACCCGGCGCCGATATGCAGAGATTTATTCGAGCCTGCTGGCGAACATGGACGAGGTCGAACTGCCGCCGACCGCGCCAGCCGGCTCCAGACATGCCTGGCATCTCTACTCGCTGCGGCTGAATCTCGGCCATCTGAAAGTCGACAGGGCCGCTTTCATCGAACTGCTCAGGGAGAGAAAAATCGGCGCCAGCGTTCATTTCATTCCCATTCCGCTGCATCCGTTCTTCCGGCGATTTGCCAACCTGCCACAGAACCACTGCCCCGTTGCGCTGAATGTTTATCCCCGTCTGGTCAGTTTGCCTCTCTATCCGGCAATGAGCGAGGACGAAGTCGAGTACGTCGGCCGTTCTGTTCGCTCGCTGCTGGAACAGTACAGACTTTCTCGATCCTCGGCGCCTCGCGCGACCAACGGGCTTTACAGGGTGGTAAGCAAAGCATCATGATACGGAGACATATCTACTGGCTCTCATCGATAGCGGCCGCGGTGCTGTCGATATTTGCGTCCTTCCTGCTGCGTTTCGATTTTTCGATACCAGCCTCCGAACTGCCGGCGTTACGCAATGCTTTGGCGTTCTTCCTCGTTGTCAAGGTGCTTGCCTGCTGCTTCCAGGCAAGAAAGCACCGGCTGGGAAGTATGGCCAGCATTCCGGACCTGTTGCGTGTGTTTCTGGAATGCGGAGCAGCCTCCTTAGTCGCGAGCCTCTCCACGTTGCTTGTTTTCGGGCCTGTCTTTCCAAGGTCCATTTATCCACTGGACGGGATTATCTTTTTTATCCTGATGTCAGGCGTCCTGTTCAGCCACCGTATATATGCGGAAGTAGCTTCACGGAGGCTGTATCCTGCTCGTCAGAAGCCGATCCTCATCTATGGCGCAGGTTCGGCGGGAATGACCCTCGTAAGAGAGCTGCGGTCGAATCGTCGACTCGGTTATCGTGTCGTCGGGTTTCTCGACGACGATCCGCGGAAGAAAAGAGCCTCTATTTCGGGAATACCCGTGATCGGCTGTGGAAGGGATGCCGCGCGTCTGGTGTTGGCCCACGAGCGCCGCAAGACCCCGATAGCGGAAATCATCATCGCGATGCCCTCCATCTCAGGAAACGAGATGCGCACGGTGCTGGCCAACTGCAAGGCGAGCGGGATTCCGTCAAAGATTGTGCCCGGATTCGGCGAACTGCTGGAAGACAGAGTTCTCACAAAGCAGATCCGCGAGGTTTCCGTGAATGATCTGCTCGGTCGCGACCCGGTGCATGTCGCTGAGGATGCTATCGGCCACAATGTAACAGGCAGGAGCGTGATGGTTACCGGCGGGTGCGGCTCTATCGGGTCCGAATTATGCCGCCAACTGGCCCGTTTCAACCCCAGCCGCCTGGTGATCTTCGACCAGGCCGAAAGCGAAATGTTTCTTCTGGCGCTGGAACTGCGGGAAAAGTTTCCGGGGCTCAATCTTGTAACGGAGATTGGCGATATCGTTCGGTATAAGCGCATTCATGACGCCATGTCTCGCAATGGTGTTCAGGCCGTCTTCCACGCGGCGGCTTACAAACATGTGCCTCTGATGGAAGACCACATAGTGGAGGCCGCTGAGAACAACGTGATCGGCACTTACAACGTGGCGCGGGCGGCGCAGGAGAACAGAGTCGCGAACTTCCTGATGATTTCGTCGGACAAGGCGGTTAACCCCACGAGCATCATGGGCGTCACGAAACGCATCGGGGAACTGATCGTTTCTTCGCTGCCGGTTCCGGGCGGCAGGTCGCCCGGCATCTACGTGTCGGTCCGGTTCGGAAATGTGCTGGCCAGCAACGGCAGCGTCGTGACAATTTTCAAGAAGCAGATAGCTGCCGGCGGCCCGGTTACCGTCACACATCCGGACATGCGCCGTTACTTCATGAGCATCCCTGAAGCGGTGCAACTGGTGCTGCAGGCCTTTTCAATGGGGAAAGGCGGCGAGGTTTTTGTGCTCGATATGGGTGAGCCCGTACGCATCGTGGATCTGGCCACTAACATGATTCAACTTGCGGGCCTCACTCCGGGCGAGGATATCCAGATCGAACACACAGGTTTGAGGCCAGGGGAGAAGCTCTTCGAAGAGTTATGTATGGACTCGGAAGACATAATTCCCACTTATCACGAGAAAGTCAAGATTTTCCAGTCAACGGGACCTGGGCGCCAACAGATCGCAGCATGGCTGAAAGAACTGCAGCTGTTAATCGCCGATGGAAGTCCGCATGAAGTGAAAATGCACCTTCTCGATCTGGTGCCGGAATATATCGGCTCCCGGAGCGCACAATCCCAAAGAGAGCCAGCCTTAAAGACGAGCAACGTGCATGCCTGAGAGTTCGGCGGGGTGGGTGATGAATATCAGTATCATCCTGCTCATGGGGGGCTTCTGTATACGCATAGGCGGACAGATCGCGGACCAGCGTCTGGAAGCCGAACGCGAGTGGGCCGTTTCGACAGCATCGGCCATGGAAAGAATCGGCAGATCTGAGCAAGTGGCCGGCAAGCCTGCCGTTACGGTCCGGGCCGCGCGAAATGAATATGTTTCGTTCCAGATAGTGATATCGGCTGGCAGCAGAGTGCTGCGTGGAGTCAAGGTTTCGGCATCGGATCTGACCGGGCCGGGCGGCATACGGATACCACACGAAAGCCTGAGCTTTTACCGCGAGTATTACGTACACGTGGTGAAACCAAGTCCGGACCCGGGCTGGGGCAACCGGCCCCTGGGCGAAGGGTGGTATCCGGATGCGCTGATTCCTCTGGTGTCCGAACCCAGCGCACAGAATCGCAATGCAAGCTTTGACGTGGACGCGGGTATGAATCAGCCGGTTTGGGCAGATGTTTTGGTGCCCGCCGAAGCCGCCGCAGGGACTTACCGGGGCGTGGTCAGTATTACGTCCGGCGGGCAAACCAAAGATGCGCACATTACGCTCCGTGTCTGGAACTTCGAACTGCCGCTGCGACCCACTCTGCGGTCGAGTTTTGGAATGCACGAGCCGGCGCTGACTGACAGGAGCATCCATGAACTTCTTCTCCAACACAGAGTCATGCCGTCTTCGGTGAACCCGGAAGACGCCCAGGAACTAAGCACGCGCTACGGACTGAATGCAACCGGGCTGCGTTTCTGGAGCAACTTCAGCAAGACGACCTGTACGATGAATCCGCCTCCTTCGGCCACGAGCATCCTTTCCAAAATGGCGCAGTTTCCGCCAGGCATTCAGATTCATCTCTACGCAGCGGACGAGATCGATCCGTGTCCACAGGTTTTCGACACGGTTCGCCAGTGGGGCGCGGCGGCCCATGGGGCGGATTCCAGGTTGCAGACATTGGTAACTGTGGCGCCCACCCACGAACTGTTCTCGGATGGCACTCCCACACAACGCGCAGCCGTGGATATCTGGGTTCTCCTTCCGAAATACTGGGACTCAGACGCCGACGGGATACGTGAAGCACGCGCCAGAGGTGGAGAGATCTGGGCCTATACGGCGCTGGTGCAGGAAGCGTACTCACCCAAATGGGAAATCGATTTTGCGCCGATCAACTTTCGAATCTTCCCGGGCTTCCTGGCGCAAAGTATGGGAGTGACCGGCGTCCTTTACTGGCGCGTGGAACGCTGGAACGCGTCACCGTTCGAGGACCTTGGCGGTTACACACAGGGCAGATACTCTTATCCCGGTGAGGGTATGTTGCTCTATCCGGGCCGACCGGTCGGGGTGAAGTCTGCCCTTCCCTCGATGCGCCTCAAGTGGATCAGGGCAGGTGTGCAGGATTTCGAATATACGGCCATCCTGAAACGTCTTGGCAGAGAAGAATGGGCATTAAAACACGCACGCCGTGCCGGCACGGACTGGCATAACTGGGAAACCGACCCTGAAGTTCTGGAAACAATGCGCGCACAAATGGGCGATGAGATCGAGAGGCTCGCCGCCCCACACTCGCCGACCGCAAGCGGCGCTCTCAACTAACCAGTATGAAACTTGTATACATTACTGCCTGCATGCCCTATGGGGATGCGGAGACATTCATCATCAGTGAGATAGCCGAGCTGCTTCGTCACAATGAAGTCCTGGTTGTGCCTCGTTCGCCGGGAAAGCTTGGAAAGCATGCTGAGTGGCTGGCGCCTTTTACACGCCGCGAGACTCTCATTTCGCCCAGGGTGCTTACACGTGCGCTTCGTCTTCTCTTCCAGCGGCCGCGTCAGTGCGTCAGCACCTTCCGCATATTGCTGCACAGCGGGAGTGTAAAAAATACGCTGCGTAATCTCGCTGTGTACCCAAAGGCCCTATGGCTGGCGGCTGCCGTGGATGAATGGAAAGCTGACCACATTCACTGTCACTGGGCGGGTACGACCGCCACTATGGCGATGATCGCCAGTAAGATCTCGGGAATTCCCTGGAGCTTAACCGCTCATCGCTCTGACATCGTCTCCGATAACCTCCTGGCCGAAAAGGCCGCAAGCGCGACAATGGTGAGAACCATCGCTCGCGAGGGCCGCAAGATGATGATCGCTCGCGGCGTGTCTGAAAATACCAGGCTGCGGGTTCTGCCGATGGGTGTTCAGGTGCCCGCGTCCACTCCCCTTCGGCATCCGGGACATAACGTAGTGCTTTGCCCCGCGGACCTTCTTCCGGTGAAAGGTCACCGCTTTCTGATAGAGGCCTGGAAGATCCTGCGTGATCGGGGTGTCAAAGCAGAATTGTGGCTGGCCGGTTCTGGTGAGCTCAAACAACAATTACAGGCGCTGGTCTCGGAGCTGGGTCTCGCTGACGTTGTGACTTTTCTGGGAACTGTCAAACACGAGGATCTCCTCACCTTTTATAAAGCCGGAAGTATCTCCGCGGTGGCCCTTGCCAGCGTGGACCTGGGCGGTGGCGTTCACGAAGGCATTCCCGTTGCCCTCGTCGAGGCTATGAGTTATGGCGTGCCCGTTATCTCAACTCTAACGGGGGGGATTCCGGAACTGGTAAAGCCCGGGACAGGATTGCTGGTTCCGCCCGAGGATTCGGCAGCACTTGCCGACGGGCTTCACAAGCTTCTGAATGATGAAGAATTCGCTCGGGACATCGGCATGCAGGGTTTCCTCGAAGTCTCGGAAACACGCAACATCGTCCATATTGCTGCGGAACTGGAAGAAAGCTTCAGACGGGCCCGGTACCCATTCGTTGTGAATGCCCGTGCCTCAAACGGCCAGCAGTGGAAGCCGACACCGCCGGCGGCCAGAAAAAACTGGACCAGCCGGCGACCCTGAAATCGAAGAACGAATGACCCGACTGACATTCTCATTCCATGACGCACCGGACGCCAGCGCTGACTTCCCTGATTCCGAGTCAGATGCAGTAACCGGTGGTTCTAATGGGAGAACGCTCTTGAAGCCTCTCGTAACCGGCATTTTCACCGCCCCAACTAAAGGTGCTCCGATGGTGGAGTCAGCGCGAATTATGGCCGTGATAGGCCTTGGCCTTTTCATGGACAGATACGCGACCGGTCAGGGCACCTATTCGAAATCCGGCAAGAACCCGCGACAGATCACTCTTATCCACAGCGATTGTCTGGCTGAGGGTAATAAGTTGGTCCGGGAACCATACACAGCGGCCGAGACCCGGCGAAATCTCCTGGTTGAGGGCAACGTGGACCTGCTCCAGTTGATTGGAAAAGATTTCTTTGTCGGCCCGGTCCGCATGCGCGGGGTTGAAGAGTGCCTGCCTTGCAAGATCCCGTCACGCATGTACCGGAAAGACGATTTCGTGAAAGCCTTCGCCGGTAAAGGCGGCATTCGTGCCGAAGTTCTCAGCACAGGATTCGTTTCCCTGCGAGACGAACTTCACTGGTAACAGGCCGGCTGGCGCTCCTTCCCCGGCTCGATCAGCAAAAAGCCTCTTCCGATACCGCAAGTTATCGACGTGAAGACCTGTTGTGGGCTGTAAAGCATTACAGGCAGCACGCATTCGCTCGCCAATGAAAGCACTCCTAATGACCCCATCGACCTTATTGCATTCTTTGGCCGCTACTGCCCCCGCGAAATGGCTATGTGCCTATCGCTGGCGGGTCGGGATCAGGGCCCGCAACACCCTTTCGCTCTCGGAAATGACGTTAAATGATTTCAGCCTGCTCGAAGCTCCCTACGGTCATTTTTACGCCGATCCTTTTCTCGTTGAGCGCCAGAAGCGAATCTTCCTGTTCATGGAAGATTACAACTACGTCACCCGGATAGCCAAACTTGTGTGCTCGGAGATGACCCCCCAGTGTCAGGTGATCGAAACTCGCACGGTTGTCGAACAGCCTTATCACATGTCTTATCCGCACGTCTTTTTTCTGGACGGAAGCTACTTCATGATCCCGGAAACGGCGGCGGCAGATCGCGTGGAACTCTATCGCGCCGTCTCTTTCCCATGGGACTGGAAGCTTGAGGCGGTTCTCATGAGTGGCACGAAGCTGCAGGACCCAACGCATGTCGTAATCAATAACAGGCATTGGATCTTTGCCGGCGGATCAAGCACCGGCGCCTGTGGGCAGTACGATGAGCTCCACCTGTTTCATGCACCTACACTTTACGACCGTTTTCGGCCCCACCCGGGCAATCCGGTCAAGCTGGGGTTGGCATCCTCCCGCCCCGCCGGGCGAATTACCGTGGAGGCCGGCCGGCTGATTCGTCCGGCGCAGGACTGCAGCCGCTGGTATGGCTGCGGCCTGAAATTTATGGCGGTCGATCTCATCAGCGATTCCGCCTATGCCGAGCATGAAGTGTCCAGCCTGCCTGACGCGTGGCTGCTGGACGGATATCTCGGCACTCACACCTACAATTCCTCGGAGAACTTTGAAGCCATTGACGTCTGCTCGTACGGTCTCGAAGTACCGGCAATTATGGGGCGGACAAGAACTCTCTTTCAACGGATAGCGGGCACCCATGCCGCTGCGCGACTTTCTCCCACTGCCCGTGAGATCACCCCAGACGCGATCAAAACCGAACTGCCTCGCAGGCATACAGCATAAATCCCATAAACACATGACAAAAACGCGAATACTCGAAGTAGTAGCAAGTCTCGCGCCGGCCGGGGCCGAAAACGTGGTCTCTTACCTTGCCACCGGTTTCGACCGCGCACGCTTCAATACGGGCGTGGTCTCTTTTTACGATGCCAGGCCTCACGGTCTGGAAGGAAGGCTGGCCGAACGCGACATACCAGTCTGGCATCTTGGCAAACGAGCGGGTTTTGATCCCCGGATATTCAGCCGTTTGTCGCAGATCGTGAAGCAGTTCCGGCCGGACGTGATTCATTCCCACTGCTATGTGCTGCGCTATCTGATGCACATTTCCGGGCCGCTGATGGCGCATACGGTTCACAACATCGCCTCCGCCGAAGTGGATCTTCTCGGCCGCATGATTCACCGTTACGCCTACAAACGCGGCGTCGTACCGATCGCGGTGGGTGAAGAGGTTGCCAAGTCGTTTGGCCGTATGTACGGCTTCCTCCCCCCGGCTACGATCCCCAATGGAATCGATACCGACCGGTTCTGGCGGCCGGGCGCGCGCAGCAAATGGCGTGCCGCTAACGGCTTCAGCGAAGACGAAATACTCATTGTCTCGACAGGCCGGCTCGCACCGCAAAAAAACCCTGTCGCTCTCGCCGATGCCATTGCTAACGTTCCCGGCGCCCGGCTTCTACTGGCAGGGGAAGGAGCTCTGCGGCCCGCTCTTGAAGGCCGCGATCGTGTGCATCTGCTTGGCATACGGGACGATATTCCAGACATTCTTGCCGCGGCAGACATCTTTGCCCTTGCTTCAGACTGGGAAGGACTGCCGCTCGCCGTTATCGAAGCTATGGCTGCCGGCCTTCCCGTAGTGGCGACCAACGTGGGATCCGTGGCGGAGGCCGTTCAGCACGGTCACACTGGCCTGCTGGTTCCCGTTCGCGATCAACGAATGCTGACCAATGCTCTGCTTGCGTTAACCAACGACGTAGCTCGCCGGCACGAAATGGGCGCAGCCGGCCGTGACCGTGCACAGTCTTTTGGAGTGCACAACATGGTCAAGTCGTACGAAAAGCTCTTTACGAGGCTGCGGGAACTGCCGCCTGGCAGGCTGCGCCGGAAACACGGAGATGCCGAGCCCGCGTGCGTCCCGCCGATCGCCTCGTCCGAGTACTGGAAACAAGGGTCGGTAACTTCCGTCTGAACAAGACTCTGTATCTTAAGCGGGTCCAATGCTCCCTGCCTGCGGGACATAAGGCCAAACAAGCAAGATGCAGGCCCAAATTCCAACCTGAGAGAAGATATCATGAGCTACTCATCAAACACTGAGACGGTAATCATAGGCGCCGGACCCTTTGGGCTTTCAATCGCCGCTCACCTGCGCGGGGCGGGAGCGCCATTCAGAATCTTTGGCAAGCCGATGGACCGCTGGCTGAGCCAAATGCCAGTAGGAATGTTCCTGAAATCAGAGGGCCGGGCGTCAAGCCTCTCCGATCCCGCCGGGCGGCACACACTCGCCCGCTTCTGTGCCGACAACAACCTGCCGTACGACGACCGGGCGATGCCGGTTTCGTTAGACACGTTCACGCGGTACGCGATGTCTTTCCAGCGTGAACTCGTGCCCAATGTGGAAGAAGTCATGGTCTCGCGAGTAGATGCGTCTCCGGACGGCTTCACTTTGAAGCTCGAAAACGGCGAAATTCTCCGGACCCGGAATGTGATCGTTGCGACGGGCCTCGAGCACACTGTATACGTCCCTCCTGTCATCCGGTATTTGCCCCAGGCGCTGCGTTCGCACAGCAGCGAACACACTGACCTGAGCCGTTTTGCAGGTAAAGACGTGACCTTGATCGGTGCAGGCCAGTCCTCTCTTGAAACAGCCGCCCTGCTCAGCGAGGCGGGGGCGCAGGTCCGCGTCATCGCACGAAAGCCCGCGGTTGCGTGGAACGACCCGCCGAGACTAAAACGCTCCCTCTATCACAAGCTGCGGTATCCGCTGTCCGATCTGGGTGAGGGTCTGCAGGTTTGGCTCTACAGCAAGGCCCCCAATGTGTTTAGTTGTCTTCCCCTGACGACCCGCATCACAAAAGTCAAGACGGTGCTGGATGCAGCTGGCGCCTGCTGGCTTCGCAGCCGTGTCGAAGGAAAAACGGAGATTCTGACCGGCCGGTTTATCACGAATGCGACTGTCCAGGACGGACGCGTCGCTCTGAAAGTCGCCGACCGCGCGGGAAACCTGCTTACTATCATGACCGACCATGTCATCGCTGCTACGGGCTACCGCTACGATCTCCAGAAATTATCTTTCCTGAGCGACCGGCTGAAGGAGCGGTTGCAGACGGAAGACAAGCGCCCCCGGCTTAACCGCACTTACGAATCCACCGTGCCCCATCTGTATTTCACGGGCATCGCCAGTGCGTACCAGTTTGGCCCTTCCATGCGGTTTATTGCAGGTGTGGGATACGCGGCCAGAGTCATTTCGGGCCATATTGCACAACACCAACAGAAGGTGGCGCCGCAGGAAACAAGAATCGCCGCCGCTTCGGTTTCACGATAACGCTTTCAAGACGTGGTCTCTTGCTAAACGCCGGAACCATCGTCGAATCTCAAATGGCACCTGCTCACAACTTCGATAAGACCGTTCCAGCGCTGATCCTCAAGCTGGGTCACTACGTGATTCACCATGGCGCTGTGGGTATCGCCCGCAGCCTTGGGAGGGTGGGCGTTCCTGTCTATGCCATCGTGGAGGATCGATGCACGCCCCTTGCAGTGTCCCGCTATGTCACCGGAGCCTTTTGCCGCAGCAGCGATAGTAAAGCACCCGAGGCGCTTCTGTCGGATTTGAGAAACATCGCCGAGCGCCTCGGCCGCCGCTCCGTTCTTGTCCCCACAGATGATGTGGCGGCCGTCTTCATCGCAGAGAATCAGCCGGAGCTCGAACACACGTTCATACTCCCCCGTCTGCCCGCCGGGCTTCCCCGCCAGCTATGTAACAAACTGGAACTGCACAAGCTGTGCAGGAAGCTCGGGATACCAACGCCGGCCACCATAGTTCCCCGCTCTCTTGACGATGTGCTGGCGTTCATTGAAACGGCTGTATTTCCAGTCGTCCTCAAAGCCGCTGAAGCCTATCGGCTGCCGAACGGCGCGCCCAGCGTTACGATCGCCGGAACTCCCCAGGAATTGATCGCCGCTTACCGTCTTGCCGAGAGTCCACACTGCGCAAACCTGATCCTTCAGGAATACATTCCCCGCGATGCAGAGGACTGGATATTCCACGCTTACCGCAACCCGGGAACAGACTGCCTGGTTGCGTTTACCGGCCGTAAGCTGCGGTCATGGCCCCCCTTTGCAGGACCCACCACACTGGGCGTGTGTAAACACAACGATAAGCTGATGAAACAGAGTGAGGACCTGCTCCGGCCGCTGGAATATGCGGGGATCATGGATCTCGATTACAGACTGGACAAGCGTGACGGGCAGTATAAGCTTCTGGATTTCAACCCGCGTATCGGCGCCAACTTCAGAATGTTCGAGGACGCCTCGGGGCTTGATGTCGTGCAAGCCATGCATCTCGATCTCACCGGCCGGAGTGTCAAGCAGGTACCAGCCACCGATGGCCGCGCTTTTCTGGTCGAGTCGTACGATTTCTTCGCGAGCGTCGGCTATATACGGCAAGGCGCGCTGACTCCGAAACGCTGGTGGCGTTCCCTCCGGGGAACCACAGAAATGGCATGGTTTACCGCCGACGATCCGGCGCCGTTCTTTGTTATGTGGTTTCGGCTGCTGTTCCGCACGCTTGGTTCCTCATTCCGGCGTCGCTGGCACAGGCTCGAACGCCAGGGCGCCGCGGCACCCCCGTAACCCGGACGCGAATTCACCCAGGTTCCACTCAGTACATGGCAGCCCACAAATGCTATCGAGGTACTGCGGCAGCCAGATTTTGTGATGCTTCCGCTACCTTATTCCAACTCACAACACAGTAAAAGGACTATGCCCCTGCCACAATCTCGTCGCACATCATCTCGGCCGCGTCTCGCGCTGATCGCCCTGTTGTTAACAGTTCTCGCCGGCCCCTCCCTTGTCAGCGCCGCTAATCCAATCGTTGTCGAAAATCAGAAGACGGGAACCGCTGCATGGCAGATTGGTCAGTCTCCTTATACGGCTTCCAACGATACGGACATGGAGATTCGAGGCTATGCCTCGGCCGTGAGTATCAATAAGGGCAATAAGATCACCTTCAATATAACGGTGAATCCGCTTTCCTGGAAGGCCGGTACCAGTGTGCCGTTTTACATCGACATTTATCGAATAGGCTGGTATGGCGGCACAGGCGGCCGTCAGATGTTACATCTCGGCCCCTTTACGGGCGTACAACAGCCGGGTGGCACTTCTTCCGGAGGTGTTACCAGCCCGGGATGCCCCTACGATGCGACCAGCGGTATGATTGCCTGCCAGTGGACCGGCGACGGAAAGGGAAACGGAAGCTATACCCTCGACACGTCACTGCCCACCATGGACGGTACCGCGGACTGGACCAGCGGCATTTATCTCGCTCTTCTGACAACATCTCAGATGCAGTATGGTCCGACAATCGACCCGGATCATCAGACCTATATCATTTTCACGATACGCGAAGATGCGCGATCCTCCGCTGTTCTGTTCCAGCAGGCCGTCGCGACCTACCAGGCCTACAACAATTATCCTAACGATGGGCTTACTGGCAAAAGTCTCTATGACTCCGGAAGTTTCGGGCCCCTGACAACGCTCGGGACGGAGCGCGCTGTCAAAGTGTCGTTCGATCGTCCTTACACGTATTCAGACCATACAGGGGCGGGCCTGTTTCTGGAGTGGGAACTTTACTTCGTTCGCTGGCTTGAGCGAAATGGCTACGACGTCACATACACGACGGACATTGACGTTCACGCGAACGGGGCGTCCTACCTGGAACAATACAAGGCGGTTGTTATAGCCGGACACTCGGAATACTGGTCGGCGCAAATGCGTGCCGCGTTTGAAGGAGCGCGGGATAACGGCACAAGCATCGGTGTCTTCGGCGCAAACACGATGTTCAACCAGATTCGCCTTGAGCCCTCACCTGTCTCGGGAGTGGCCAATCGCGTCGTGGTGGGCTATAAGGACGCCAGCCTGGATCCCGTAAATAATCCGTCGAATCCCGCTTACAACCCGAGTCTTACGACAGTGGCGTGGCGCAATCCCCCTGTGAACCTGCCGGAGCAGCAGGACCTTGGCCTCATGTATATCGATTACATTCCTCCGCCAGCGCTCGGCGGCTCTTACATCGTGCAGAACAGCTCACATTGGATTTATGCAAATACCGGCTTCGCCAACGGCACTTCTGTCCCGGGTATCCTCGGGTATGAACTGGATCAGCAGTACCTGAACTCTATGATGCCCTCTGCCAAAGCGGGCACGTACGTGCTCCTTTCTAATTCGCCTTTCGTTGGGGAGAATTACACCACGAATGCAAATTCATCTATTTATCAGGCCAGCGCCGGACCTGGCGCGTGGGTGTTCAATGCCGGAACTATCTACTGGAGTCTGGGCCTCGACAGCTATTCACCACCTGCGGGTATAAACACCGGCAGCGTTCCCGCGCCGAGCGCAGGCATACAGCAGGCGACCGCGAATTTCCTCAATACGGTAACGGGCGCCACGCTGCCGGCGGCACCCACCGCCCTGACGGCAACGGCTGTTTCCGGCACCTCCATTAATCTTGCGTGGACGAACAACGCCCCGAACGCGACCGCCATCCTGGTGCAAGGCTCGCCCGACGGCGTTACCTTCGCCCAGATTGCAAGCCTCAGCGGCAGCGCAACGTCATACAGCAACAC
>ODAK010000685.1_pt1 | contig 38741 bp, 33 predicted proteins | sample 1539591 | NCBI WGS metagenome assembly ODAK01 (sample SAMEA3539303, study PRJEB22396) | soil metagenome | biome: tundra; feature: field; material: soil | place: USA | collected 2010-05 | depth 0.15 m | reverse complement strand
CTCGTCGCGCCGCGCGCCGCCGATGGCGCAGTCAAATTGAAATTCCTCAATCGCGGCGAGCAACACGGGAATCTGAAGCTGGTTGCGGCTCACCTGGCCGGGCGTCGGCTGCGCAATGCCTTTTTTGAACGCCTCGTCCACCGTGCGGACGATCAGCTTCGCGCCGAGTTCCTTCGCGCGGCGGTCGCGGAATTCAATCAGCTCGGGAAATTCGTGGCCGGTCTCGACGTTCAGAAACGGCATCGGAATGTCCGACGGTCGGAACGCCTTTTCCGCGAGGCGCAGCAGGCAGATGGAATCTTTGCCGCCGGAAAAGAGCAGCGCGGGGCGTTCAAACTCAGCGGCGACTTCACGCATGACATGAATCGCCTCGGTTTCGAGATATTGCAAATGGTCCAGATGATAACTGCTCATTTCAAAAATTTTAACCACAGATGGACACAGATGGACACAGATAATTTTTATCCGTGTTAATCAGTGTCCATCCGTGGTTGCTTCAAATCGTTAAATTCCGGCGCCGCCGGAAACGGCCGCCCCGCCCCAGCTCGCGTGCAGGCCGCACTCGCGTTTTTCGTCGGCTTTCGCAGGATCAAAATAATCCCACTCGTTTAGCAGGTGGTGTTCGCCGAGATATTTTTCCATGTCGGCGTCGCTCCAGTAAAACAGCGGGCTGACTTTCAGCGAATTGAAATTTTTGTCCTCGCTCACGATGTCGAGGCCGGCGCGGTTCGGGTTTTGCACCTTGCGCAACGCGGTGAGCCAGATCGTCGGGGCAAGTTCCTTCATGCCGCGCTGGAATGGCTCGAGCTTCATCGCGGTGCTGAACGCCTTGATTCGTTCTTCGTTTTCCGGTGTCGGCTCCGGCATCCCGCCAAAAGCCGCGTCATAATGCGCGGCGGTCAGCTTCGGCAGATACGCCTTGACGTTCAGCTTGAGCAATTTTTTCAACTGCTCCGCGTGCCGGTAAGTCGCGGGGCGATTGTAGCCGTGGTCCACCCAGAGCACGGGAATGTCCGGCTGCACCAGCGTGACCAGATGCAAAATAACCGCCTCATAAGGGCGGAAATTCGTCGAGACGATGGCGCGACCATTCGCCTGCGCGACGGCCCAGCGGATGATTTCCGCCGGCGCCTTGGCGCGCAGCTCGGCGTTTGCTTTTGTGATTTGATCGGGAGTCATGGATTAAATTAATTGCTCGTGAAATTTGACTTTTGAGCGGCGCTGCATTCTACTTGCATCCGCCGCCCGGCCGGCTGCCGTGTGGCAACAAACCCGTTTGAATTAAACCCAACGAATTGAAATAAATGAGCGAACAAGATTGTGGCTGCGGTTGTGAACCGCTGATGGTGTCGGTCGGCGCGGACGTGCCGAATTTTTCCATGGATGTTTTTGACCCGGTGAACCGCGCCTTTGGCAAGGTCTCGCTGGACGAACTGAAAAAGGCGGCCAAGTGGACGGTGCTGGTTTTTTACCCGGCGGATTTCACATTTGTGTGTCCGACGGAACTCGCCGATCTCGCCGAGAAACACGCGGCGCTCAAGAAACTCGGTGCCGAGGTGGTCTCGGTTTCGACGGACACGCACTTCGCGCACCTGGCCTGGCGGGATGCGGAAAGACTGTTGTCCAAGGTGGAATACCTGATGGGGGCGGATCCGACCGGTGCGGTGAGCCGGTTGTTCGGCGTTTATGACGACGCCAGCGGTCTCGCGCTGCGCGGGACGTTCATCATCAATCCCCACGGCAAACTGGTCGCATCCGAGGTCAATTTTTACAACGTCGGGCGCGACGCGGACGAGCTTCTCCGCAAACTGGAAGCCAATGTTTATCTGCTCGCGCATCCCGATGAAGCCTGTCCGGCCAAGTGGCAGCAAGGCTCCAAAACCTTGAAGCCGAGCGAAAAAATGGTCGGCAAGGTTTACGAAGCGTTGAACGGATAATTTTTCCGCAAAAATTGAATTCATACGCGGATGCTCGCCACCCGGCGGGCGTCCGTTTTCATTTTTGCCAGGACAAGAATTCGCCGGCGCAATGACGCAGTGGCTGATTCCCGGCTGCGATTGGGAACGCAGCCCGGCGTGAGCATCGGTTGTTTGGTCAGCAGCCATCGGTTGTCAGTTGTTCCACATCGGCGAGGTCTTTCAACCGCGCGCTCGCTTTCTTGTTCGCAATCAAATCATCCAGACAGATCAAATTCACCATTTGGCCGTCAACTTCTGCCGTCACTCGACGAGCAAAAGCACCGGCAAATTCACCGCCCGAAACCTTCGGGAGAATTTCAATGAGATTCGGCACCGCACCAAAGCGCGTGACATTTTCTCCGTCCAAAAACCATCCCGCCGACAGACCGGGCAGTTCCGCGCCCGCAAAAAACGACTTCACCGCTCGCACCAAACGCTCCGCATTTCTTGGCGAAACCGCGACCCAGACATCGAGGTCGCGCGTGGGACGGACGTAGCCGTGGTAGGCCACCGCATGGCCGCCCACCACGAGATACTCAACCCCAGCCTCGTTTAGACAGGTTAGGAACTCGCGGAAGTCGTCGCTCAAATGACTTGGATCCATAGGCGTATTGGCGGGCCAGTTCAAGCTGCCGTAATCGTTCCAGCGGCGACAACGAACGCCACCACGCGCGATCGGCGTTTTCCGCTTCGGCGTGCGAAGCGAAGCGCGTTACAATTGGCGTGATGTATCGCGTCCGGCTCTCGTTCATCGTAGTTCAGGATAACAAAAACGTTGTTAATTTGCAGTAACCGTCTGTTCTTTCAACAGCGCCCGGTCGCACCAGTCACCAAAGCGTTCGCCGGCGTTGCGTTCCTGCGCAAAGCGCGTGAACACAGGGCGGAATTCCGTTTCCAAATCGGCTTCTTTAAGCATGTCTTTCCAGACGCGGTTGAGCCGCGTGCCGGTGGCGTCCGCGCCGAGCCAGACTTGATAGCGTCCCGGCGCTTTGCCGACAAACGCGATCTCCGCCATGTAAGGCCGCGCGCAGCCGTTCGGACAGCCGGTCGAGCGGATGATGATTTCTTCGCCCGCCAAACCCACTTCGGCGCACAGTTTTTCGATGCGGTCAATAAGGCCGGGCAACATGCGTTCCGATTCCGCGAGCGCGAGACCGCAGGTTGGGAGTGACGGACACGACATCGCGGCCGCGTGCAGCACGGTCGTCTGGTTTTCCGTTTTCACGCCATAGGCGGCGAGCAACATGTTGACCGGGTGTTTGTCTTCCTCGCTGGCGTTGGCGAGGATGATGTTCTGGTTGGCGGTGAGGCGGAATTCAACTTTCTGGAACGCATCGGCGACATGGCGCAACGCCGTTTTCAACTTATAGCCACCGGCGTCCTTGATGCGGCCAGATTCGACGAACAGGCCGAGAAACCAGCTTCCGTCCACGGCCTTGCGCCAGCCGAGCAGGTCGCTGGTCGTGGTGAAATGATAAGGCTTTGCGGGCGCGAGCATGAGACCGGCGCGTTTTTCGATCTCGGTGCGTGCCCAGTCCGCGCCGCGTTCGGCGATGACGTATTTGAGCCGCGCGTGCTTGCGGTCCGTGCGGTCGCCGAAATCGCGGTGAATGGTAAGCACGGCTTTCGCCACGTCCACGATTTTGTCCGGTGTGAAAAATCCGATGACATCCGCGAGACGGGGATAAGTCTGCTCGTTGCCGTGACTGCGGCCCATGCCGCCGCCGACGGCAAGGTTGTAGCCGACGAGTTGATCGTTTTCGACGATGGCGATGAGACCGAGGCAGTTCGTGAAAACGTCGAGATCGTTCACCGGCGGAATGACGAAGGCGATTTTGAATTTGCGCGGCAGATAGGTCTTGCCGTAAAGCGGGTCAACGAAGTTTTTATTTTCCGCCGCTTCGTTGTTGAGTTGCACGCCGTCAATCCAGATGGAATGATACGCTGTGGTCTGTGGCGCGAGCGCCAGCGCGACCTTGTGCGCGTCGGCATAAACCTGTTCGCGCGCCTTGGTGTAGGCGGGCGTGGGCGGCGCGAGGACGTTGCGGTTCACGTCGCCGCAGGCCGCGAGCGTGGAGAGCAAAGATTCGTTGATGGCCTTCACGACTGGGCGCAAATTGCTTTTCACGACGCCGTGAAACTGGATGCTCTGGCGCGTGGTGATGCGCAGCGTGTTGTTGCCGTATTTCGTCGCGAGCGTGTCGAAGACACCATATTGCTTGGCGGTCATGACACCGCCGGGAATGCGCCCGCGGATCATCATGATATATTTCTTGCCCGTCTTGCGCAGGTCGCGGTCGTCCTGCTGGTAGGAACCGTGAAATTTCAGGAACTGGTTGTCGTCCTCGGAGAAATGATCCGTGCCCTCGTCGGCGATGGTCGCGGCGATGGTGCCGGCCAAGGTCGGGATGGCGGCCTTGATTTCTTCGTTGTGCGTTAATTTGACTGGTGCTTCAGCGCTCATAAGCGAATTGCCATCATAACTTGCCCTGCGTCACGGTTCAAGCGCAGCTTAAAGCGGACTTTTTCGTGGCGTGCCTCTGGACACTGTTCTCAATTGGGTGGCGCACGCAGCCGTCGCGCAGATTGGCAACCTTGTATCGCCGGTTTGCAGTCGGCAGGTTGCGGCAACGCCAATGACTGTTAAAACGGCCATGTCTCGCGGAGTGCCAATCCGCGAAACCGCCGGCTGCAAGTCGGCGCTACCCGGTGCCGGTCATGGGATTGTCACTTCAGTTTTGCCGTCGAAACCGTTATTTTGCCGCAACATGAAACCGATTTTGATGGTCCTCCTGTGGTTGGTGCTGGCCCGGGAAGCCACAGCAGCGGAGAAAATTCTCTTCGCCGAAAATTTTTCACGCGGTCTTTCCAACGGCTGGCAGAACGTCTCTTTCTTCAAGACGCCGACGGATTATTCGGTCAGCCGGGACGGCACCAATTTTTATGTGCGGGGCGTGGCGGAGAAAACCTGTTCCGCCTTGAGCCGGAAACTGGATCTCGCGCCGCCGGCAAAATTAAAACTGCGCTGGCGCTGGAAAATTGCCGGCGTGAACCCCAACGGCTCGGAGCGCGACTTGAAAAAGTTCGACCACGCCGCACGGGTGTTCGTGGCGTTTGACACTTTGATCGGTCCGCCGCGCACGCTGAACTACCTGTGGGGCAACGTGGAAAAGTCCGGCACGGTGCTGGAACATCCCAAGTCCGGCCGCGCGCAGATTTTTGTTTTGGAATCCGGCGACGAAAAAGCCGGGCAGTGGATTGCCGAGGAGCGCGATGTGACGGCAGACTGGAAGCGAGTTTTTCCTGACCAGCCGATGCCGAAGATTGTCGGGCTGGGCGTGATGACGGACAGCGACAGTCTTGGCCAAAAGTTGACCGGCAATTACGCAGACATCGCGTTGATTGGCGAATAAAAAAGAGCGCCCCATTGCCGGAGCGCTCTTTTCTGAAACCAATTAAAATTACTTGGTGCCGAGGATCGCGTCCTTCGCGGCCTTGGCGACGCGGAACTTCACGACGCGCTTGGCCTTGATCTGGATCTGTTCGCCGGTCTTGGGGTTGCGACCGATGCGGGCGGCGCGGTTCTTGAGGACGAGCTTGCCGATGCCGGGCAGGGTGAAGGTGTCTTTCGCGTGCTTGTAAGCCAGTGCCGCAATGTGGTCGAGGATTTCGACCGCTTGTTTCTTGGAGAGACCGTTCTTCTCGGCGACGAGCGATGCGATCTGTGCTTTGGAGAGTGCTTTTGCCATATATGTTCTCTTGGTTGTTTGTTGTTGTTGTTTGTTTAGTCCGAAATTCTCACCAGACTTGAGTCGAGTAAAAATCCAATACGGGCGGCACGCAAGCGAAAAAATCAAAAAAATTGCTGTTTTTTCATTGCCAATCCGCCGCAAAGCTTGACTTCGCAGGGCAATTTCCGACCATTCTCAGGTGGCGCTCTTCACCATCCAGAACGAATTCCGCTATGAAATCGTCCGCAAGATTTTTGAGGGCGGCATGGGGATCGTGTATGAAGCCGAGCAGCGCGGCGCGCGCGAATTCGTCAAGCGCGTCGCCATCAAGATCATCCGGCCCAATTTCGCGAGCCAGAAAATGTTCATCGAGAACTTCGTCGGCGAGGCCAAGCTCGTCGCCGACTTGATTCACACAAACATCGTTCAGACCTACCAGCTCGGCGAGGCCAACGGTGTCGCGTTCATCGCCATGGAACTGATTCGCGGCGTGAACCTGGAACAATTCACCCATCAGCTTGCTGACAAGCGCCGCACGCTGCCCAAGGAACTCGCGGTGTTCATCACCAGCCGCGTCGCGCGCGGCCTCGCCTACGCGCACTCAAAAGCTGACAAGAACGGCAAGCCGCTCGGCATCGTCCACCGCGACGTGAGCTTCAAAAACATCATGATCGCCTTCGAGGGCGACGTGAAGCTGACGGATTTCGGCATCGCCAAGGCCAAGGGATTTCTCACCGACCAAGAGGGCGAAGTCGTCGCCGGCAAGCCCGATTACATGAGTCCCGAGCAGGCGGATTTTCAGGTCACCGACAAACGCTCGGACATTTTTTCCGTCGGCGTCGTGCTCGCTCACCTGCTGCTCGGTCGGAATATTTTCAAAGGCGCGTCCGCCGAGGAGTCGCGCAACCGCATCCTCAACCAGCCGATTCCCGATTTCCGCGTGCTTGATCCGCGCATTGACGACAAGCTGAACGACCTTCTGCATCACTGCCTCGTGCATGATCCGAACCGCCGTTACGCCACCGCCGACCAATTGATGTATGACTTGGAGTTTTACATCTACGGCACCGGCTACGGCCCGACCAACGAGACGCTCGGCAAGTTCATCCGCGAATTGTTCGGCCAGGAAGCGCCCAAGGCGTTGGCACCTGACCCGCAGTTCAAAACCATCGTCCTCGAAGAAACGGCCCGGCTGCACAAACCGGCCTGACCCGCGCATGAAACGCGCCGCCTCGTCCATCGTCAAGCTGGGGCTGATTCAAACTTCCGTCTCCGCCAGTCCCCCCACGAACCTGAAGAAAACCCTCACGCTTGTCGAACGCGCTGCGAGAGCCGGCGCCAAAATCATCTGCACCCAGGAACTCTTCCGTTCGCAATATTTCTGCCAGAGCGAGGACCACGAAAATTTCAAGCTCGCCGAAAAAATTCCCGGCCCCAGCACCGACGCGTTCCAAAAGCTCGCCAAGAAACACAAAGTCGTCATCATCGCCTCGCTCTTCGAGAAACGCGCTTCCGGCATTTATCACAACACTGCCGCCGTCATTGACGCGGACGGCTCGTTGCTCGGCATCTATCGCAAGATGCACATTCCCGACGACCCGCTTTACTACGAGAAATTTTATTTCACGCCCGGCGACCTCGGCTTCAAATCGTGGCAGACCAGATACGCCAAAATCGGTGTGCTGATTTGCTGGGACCAGTGGTATCCCGAAGCCGCGCGCCTGACCGCGATGCAGGGCGCGGAAATTCTTTTTTATCCGACCGCCATCGGCTGGCATCCCGGCGAAAAGAAAAAATACGGCATCAAGCAGCACGGCGCGTGGGAAACCGTCCAGCGCGCACACGCCGTGGCGAACGGCTGCTACGTCGCCGTGGCCAACCGCATCGGCCACGAAATCCTCGACGGCGTGGGCGGCGACGGCATTGAATTCTGGGGCCAAAGTTTCGTCGCCGGCACGTCTGGCGAAATCCTCGCCAAGGCCGGTGCCGATGAGGAGGAGATTTTGCTCGTGCCCGTTGACCTCGCCAACGTGGACACCACGCGCACGCACTGGCCGCTCCTGCGCGACCGCCGGATTGACGCCTACGGAAATCTGACGAAACGGTTTGTGGATTGAACCATAGCCTTGAATATGCGCGAAGAACCCAAACCATTGTTTGAAATCCTCACGCCCTTGGGTTTCAAAGTGCGGACTTCACCGGACTACTGGCAGAAAATCATTCTCAAACATCCCGACCTGGCCGACAAATTGGAATCTGTGAAGCAGACGTTGTCCAACCCGGATGAAATTCGTCGCAGTAGCCGCGATGCCCAAGTTCTGCTATTCTATCTCGCAGGTGAACACCGCTGGGTCGTGGCCGTGGCGCGGCGGGCGGACAGCGAAGGCTATTTGATCACCGCGTATCAAACCGATGCAATTAAAGAAGGCGAAACGATATGGCACAAATAAAAGTTTATTACGAACCGGACATGGAACTGCTGACGGTGTTCTGGCAGGCTCCGCGAAAAAACCAGGTGGCGACCGAGCTTGGTGATGGCGTCGTGCTGCTCAAAGACGACCTGACCGGCCAGCCCATCGGCGTGGAATTGATTTCCTATCGTCCCGGCGATGCGCGCTTCGACATCGTGTCCGTGGAAATCGGGCGAGAAAAAGCGAAAGCAGTTCCGGCCTGAAATGAAAATGCGGCTTGAAAATTAGGGATTGCTAAATAGGTATTGGTTTCAGTTCTGAAACGAGTTCTCCGCCGCATTTCTTGACGATGAAGAACAAGATGCTGGCGGCCAGATTTACTTGGGACTTGCTGTAATTGTGGGTTTTTCGTTTGAGGCGGGCGAGGTAGCAGCGGATGCGGTTGTTCAGGCTTTCGATGGTATAGGTGTGCGCTTTGCCTTGGACATGGTTTTCACCGCCAAAGATTTTCCCGTAGGGATGCCAGAAGTCGGTGGCAAAGACGATGTGGGGGGCGTGAGGAAGTTGCGCATCCAACCGCTCGGCTGTTTCGGTTCCACGATCCCCCAGCGCCCAGCCCAGGACGCACTTGGAAGCACGATCAATAGCCCACCAGAGCCAGCAATCATCTTTTTTTTCGAGACATAGGTCCATAGCTCGTCCGCCTCCACCCATTCCACTTGTTCGGCGGGCGTCGCTTTCAAGACTTTGCCACACACCGCCTCTTTCACCCAATTGGTGATCGAGTTGTGGCTGACGCCCAGGAGTCGCTCGGTCGCCCGCTGACCAACGCCTTCCATGTATTGCGCCAAAGCGGCTTCTTTCTTTTCGGGGTCCACCAGGCGATGATCTTTTTCGCCAAAGGTCTTTTTGCATTCTTGGCACCGCCAGCGTTGGTGTCCGTGGCGGGAGGTTCCGTTCTTCACAATATTGGCTGTTTTGCAGTGCGGGCAGTCCATGCCCGACTGTATCGACCCGTGCCAAGCAAATCAATACCTATTTAGCAATCCCATCCCGAAAATTACAACGACGGTTTGAGGCAGCGGCTGGGCGATCCCGGTTACGCCGCCGAATATCTCGCGCAAGTGCTGGCCGAAAAGGACAGCGCGGCGTTCCTGATTGCGCTCAAAGACGTGGTCGAGGCGGGCGGCGGCGTGGGCCGCCTGGCGGGCCGCGTGGGACTCAAGCGACCCAGCCTTTACAAAATTCTTTCCAAAAACGGCAATCTGACTTTGGAAACGTTGCAGGAAATTTTGGAGCCGCTCGGCTTGCGTGTGTCCGTGGCGCCGGACAAAGCAGCCTGAACGCGCACGCACTGGCCGTTCCTGCGCGACCGCCGGATTGACGCCTACGGAAATCTGACGAAGCGGTTTGTGGATTGAGCCAAAGTCGCGAAGCGAATCAAAAGATAGATTATTCCGGCTGTTTGACTGCTGTTTTTCTGGCCTTGGCGATGATTTTTTCGAGGTCAACTTCCAAGACCGACGTGATGCGGAGCAAGGTGTCCAGCGTGGGATTTTGGACTTCCTGCTCGACGTAACTGACGGTTTGCCGCGACACGCCCGCTTTTTGCGCCAGCACGTTCAGGAACTAAATTGTTTCACGCTCGCCCTCATCCTGACCTTCTCCCCCGGGAAGAAGGAACGGCTTTTGCGCGTTTCGCTTTTTCGGCAGGCCGTCCGGCCAATCCAGTCGCGCGAATTTTCAAGCCGACGGCGAACGGTTCTCCTTCTCCTTGGGGAGAAGGCCGGGATGAGGGAGGTCGTAAAACAAAAAAGACTTGTCGCACCGAAATGCATCAAAAGACAGGATTGATGCTGATGGATTTCGGGCGCAGACTCGCTCAACTGGCACAAAAGAAATTCTATGAAACAAAAAATTCTTCAAACGGTGTTTGCGGTGCTTCTGTGCGCGGGCGCAAATGCGCAGGTGAACAGCGGCAGCAATGGCAGTGATGGCGCGTTCAATCCCGCAGCGAATATCGTCATCAACATGGCGGATCACCCGGATGGCATTTACCAATACACATCCGTCAACATCTCGAACAACGTGACGGTGACATTCATTCCAAACGCCGCGAACACGCCGGTGGTATGGCTGGTCCAAGGCTCGGTCACGATTAATGGTTATGTATATTTAAACGGTAGCGCAGGCGCCTATTCAGGAGCCGCAGGTGTCGGAGGCCCCGGAGGTTTTCGTGGCGGTAATCCTGGTGGTGGTGGTTCGACTCCGGGCGGAGGAGCGGGACCGGGCGGGGGCAAAGCCGACTCGTCGAAGGCTACAGGTGGTAACGCGTCTTACGGCACACTTGGAGGCGTGGTCACGAATTTTCAAGCTGATGCAGCCGAAATCTACGGGAACACCTTTCTTGTTCCGTTGAATGGTGGGTCGGGAGGCGGAGGGAACAACGTCGCCAGCGGAGGAGGAGGAGGAGGAGCAATACTCATCGCTGCCAACGACACAATTCTTTTGAACGGCGGTATCAGTGCCTTAGGAGGAGAAGGGTGTAATAATCCTTACGTATCTACATCTGGTGGGGGTAGCGGTGGTGCAGTGAGATTGGTCGGCACTAGCATTCGAGGAAATGGTAATCTGTCCGTTAATGGCGGAAGTGCCTACAACAACTCCTGGGGCAGCATTCTTGCGGGAACTGGCCGTATCCGCTTCGACTCACTGGATAACACGTTCACCGGCGGCACTTCGGGAATTACGAATCGCGGGTATCAACCCATCATCATTCCGCCGGCCAACCAAGCTGTCAGCCTCGCCATTCAAAGCGTCGCTGGAATTGCAGTTCCGCAAAGTCCGACCGGTGCTCCGGCAACGCCTGACGTGATCGTTCCGGGCCAGCAAGGAAATCCAGTTGCCATCGTCGTTCGCTGCGTTAACATTCCGCTCAACACGGACATCATCGTTGATGTTAAACCCGCCAACGGCCCGACCGTTCGCACCATCGGTGTGAACAACACCGGCACTCAAGCGTCCAGCACGGCTACCGTTTCAGTCACCATGCCGCGTGGTGCGGGGACGATTCAGGCTAAAGCCGTCAGTGGTATTGCGGGTTCGCTCGGTGCGAGTTTGAACAATGGAGAGAAGTTCAAGCACTACGCGCAGACTGGTTTGACTGCGGATGGTGAGACTTTTGCGAAAATGGAAATCACCGCCACGCTCGGCAGCGGACAGGAAATCGCCTACATCACTGAATCCGGCAAGCGATTTGTTTTGCCGCGCAATTGAGCGTTTCACGTTGCCCCATGCGCTGCGATGAAACGGGAGCTTTCACTTTGGTTGATGCTGGCGATGCTGCTTGGCGGCTCTGTATCGCCCGTCCGCGCGGCTGACCCGGATGCCGTGTCGCCACTCACCAGCTACGTTTATCTCGACACGCTCGCCGGCCCGCCTTCCCAGCCGAACGTTGTCAGTCCGTTGGTAAGTTACCTTTACCAAGATTCCATTGCGACGCCACCCGACCAGCCAAATGTTATCAGTTCGTTGGTGAGTTACCTTTATCACGACTCACTTGCCACACCACCCGGACAGCCCAATGTGGTGAGTCCGCTCGTGAGCTATCTCTACTACGATTGGCTGGGCGACGAAAACCTGACATTCCAAAACAGTCCGCTGGTGAGTTATTTGTATCAGGTTGGCAACGGCTCGCCATTTATTATTATCCAGCCATATAGTCAATCGGTTCAAGCCGGTTCAACCGCAACCTTTGGTGTCTTGGCAGACGGCCAACCGACTTTGAATTATCAATGGCGGTTAAACGGACAAAATATTTCCGGTGCGACCAGTTCTACGCTGACTTTGAATTCTGTCACGGCAGCAAATTTCGGTGGCTATTCCGTCGTCGTGTCCAATCCGTATGGTTCCGTCACCAGTGCCACCGCTTCCTTGAAGCTCTTGGGCGTTGATACAAACATTGCGTGTTATCAGATGACCACAACAGACCTGCCGCCAAAACAGCCGGGCAAAAACAATCTCGTCATCGTGACGCATGGTTGGCAATTCTGGGAAGATATTCCGATTCCGTTTGTGGCACCCGACATATCTTGGATCACAAATTTATGCGATGTCATTTCCAACAAAATCGCGGGTCTTGGTTCCAGTGATTGGCAAGTTGAGCCATACGCGTGGCTGGATAAAGCTGGCGGCGGGTTGAACCTAAATCAGTTTGTGAGGGCAGACAATGCGCTGCATAATGCCGAAGACATCGGAACGAAGATTGGGAGGGAAATCGCCGAACAAGGATGGGCGCACGTCCACTTGATCGGCCACAGCGCGGGCGCGGGATTGATTCAGAAGGCAGCGGAGGCGATTTATAAAAACGCCCCCGGAATTGAAGTCCACACAACTTTTTTAGATCCATTTCTCGGCTTGGACAAACATGGGTTGTCAGAATACGGCACAAATGCGGACTGGTCGGACAGTTACTTTGACCACGACACTGTAACTGGGTCTTACACTGAAGGCAGATTGCCAAACGCGTATAACGCAGATGTGACATGGACAGAATCCGCGCCAGACATCACTTCAATCTATGCGTCCGGCTATGCCAACCAACTTTATCCACAAGTTCTTGGTTGCTTTGCACAAACTCCGTTGCTGGATTCACATTCTTATCCGCATGAATTTTATCAAGAGACTGTTCTCGGCACACAAAAGAGTTGCGCCGTCAGTCTTGGTTTTTCATTGAGTAAAGAAGGGGGCGGCTGGAATAACCACGCGAGTTATGTTGCCGGGCAATTGTCATCGCCGTGCGAAGAATGTCCAGGCTCACCTTCGATTTTCAATCAATCGCCACTAAACTTAAATCCGCAGGTAAATCTTGGCCTTTCGCCTTATGCCACAAGTCCCACAGGCGTGACAACGCTTGATCTTAGCGGATTCTCGTTGACCAGTGGTTCGCCGCCGCCCCACACGCATTTGAAATCCAGCACCGGCACGCTGTCATGGATTGCCGTGGGCTTGACGATCACGAACGCGGTCAACTTCATCCAGTTTGACGTGGCTTTCACGGACACGAATGCGGCGGAAGGATTGCTGACGGTGTATTGGGACACGAACCAAATCGGCACGGGGGATGAACGGGTGGTGTCGCCGGGGCTGGCAACGCATCGTTTCTTTTTGCCCGGAACGGTCACGAACAATGTTTATGTCCTCGGCTTCCGGCTCGACGCCTTTGACGACACTTCTCCCAGCATCACAGTCACGAACGTGGCAACGGGTTTCGCGGGAGTAACGCAACCGCTCACGCTCGGCATCACGCTCACCAACAATACCCCCATCCTGCAACTGACGGGCGCGTCCAATTACAATTATCTCGTCGAATCCTCCACGAACCTCTTGGATTGGACGCCGACGGCTTTGCTCGTGAATTCCAATGGCACGATGCTTTTCCCCGTTCCGGCGGCAACAAATTCCAACGCGCAATTTTTCCGCGCCGTGATGCCGTAATGAATGTTCCGGCCATCGTGAATTTGCAAAACACCGTCACCAATCCGGCTGCTGACGGAGCGAGATTTTATCGGTTGAAAAAGTAGTTTGCCCGCACAAATTCCTTTTGGCAAAGCCCGGATTCAGGCGTAAGATTTTGGCATGAGCGCAGTCGAAATTATTTCAGAAATCAAGAAGCTGCCGGCGACGCAGCAAAAGAAAGTTTTTCGTTTCGTGGATGAAAACCTGCGCCACGCCGAAGACTTCGTGGACAACGCCGCCGCAGCCCGCGCGCTGGCCGAGCCGGGCAAAAATATTCCCTTGAGCGAAGCCCGCAAAAAACTCGGCTGGGCCTAATTGAAACCAACATGAAAGCGACCTTGGAAAAAGTTGCGGAAGAAGCGTTGGGCTTGTCATTGTCTGACCGCTCCGCGCTGACGCGAATCTTGAATCAAACCCTCGACCCCGAACCCGCCGAAGACGTGGCCGAAGTCCAGCAGATGTGGCAGGTGGAAGTGGAAAAGCGCGTGGATGAAATCCTCTCCGGTCGCGTCAAAACCGTTCCCGCCGAAGAAGTGTTTGCGAAGCTGCGCGCCAAATACGGGTGAAGCCTGTCGAGTTTCATCCCGAAGCGGCGGCGGAATTGGACGCGGCGGTTGGATACTACGAACAGTGCGTGCCAGGTCTGGGAATTGATTTGCGGAAGGACGTTGAAGCCGCCGTGCGAAAAAACGCGACCACACGTCGGAAAGGCCCGACAAACCTTCCCACTACCGTCAAAGCCAAAAAGCAAGTTGCTCACGGCGCCAACTGAATGCGAAAGAACTGTTTGCTAAATGAAATGTTTGAATTGTTCCACTGGAACGGCGGCGTGGCGGACACGTTGGTGAACATCGGCAGCCAGTCCGACTGGCCGGTCAGATTGGTTTTCGTCTGAATGACATAGTCCGGCCCGGCATCGCCCGTAACCGACAACTGCATTCCCCCGGTCGTATTCAGCGGCGTGCTCAACACCGGCGGCTGGGGCGACTGGACGGTCACGATAAAACTTTGCGTCGCGCTCATGTCGGGTGTGCCAGAAGGAATTTCCGCAGTCCGGAAAACGCGCGTGAACAGTTGCTGCTTTGGGCCGGCGCACATAACGCCGTGACTATTGCGAAACAAAACAGGCGGCGCAGGCTGATCTTGGCGGTTCTCATCAGATGATTGGATTGTGAAACTTACCCTGCCTGGCCCGATGCTGACAATGGCATAATATGGCCACGGCGGCAATCGCCTGAATTGGATTGGCAACCGGATGTGGCGCGATTCCCGGCGACCTGGTCGTCCAAGCGAAGCGAGAAACATAGCGCGGCAGAGCCGCAACCAAAGGAGCGCGGACAGCCTTGTCCGCAGGTTGCTCGCTTGCGGGTCGGGATCCGCGGACAAGGCTGTCCGCGCTCCGTGAAACTCTTCGCAGCACGCAACGATCTTGGGCGATAGCACTACAAACAATCATCCTTCAACGACTGAAATTGGCGAACACACCTCCAACTTGGGGGCTTGCTTTTTACTTGTGCTGTGGCCAGATTATGCCACCAGACTTATCCAAACTCGCACATTTGATTCATATTATGCCGAACTGCCATCATCAACCTTTTCTGCTGTGTTTGTGGGTTGGCATCGCCACCCTTTGGCCGAGCGCGAGTTTGCAAGCTGAAGACGCGCCGGTTGCCAAGGTTAAAATTCAGGTGGATACAAAAACGGTGGTGAGCCGTATTTCCCCTAATTTCATTGGGTTTGGTTACGAGACCTCCGCCGTTGCCCAGTCAAATTACTTCAGCCCCAAAAATGCCGCGCTGATCCGGCTTTACCGCAATTTAAGTCCGCACGGATTGATTCGCATCGGCGGCAACATTTCGGATCACACCCAATATGTGCCGGAGGGAATCCCGGCGGTGCATACCGAGAAAGAAGTGACAATTTTCAACCAAACCAATCTGGCGGACCTGGCCGGATTTGCCCATGCGACCGGATGGAAGGTCATGTGGGGGTTGAACCTCGGCACCGGCTCCAAGGAAGCCGCCGGCCAGGAAGCGGTCGCAGTTTCGGCGGCTTTGGGAGATCGTCTCCAATCCTTTGAAATAGGCAACGAGGTGGATATTCATGGCGGCTATGATGGAAAATACCGCGACTATGCTGGCTATTATTCCAACTATCTCGCCTACAAGGCAGTTATCCGGTCCGCCTTGCCGCAGGCCGTGTTTTCCGGGCCGGATGTGGCTTGGAATCTGGCTTGGCTGACCAACTTTGCCAATGCCGAAGCCGGCGACATCAAGCTGCTTACTCATCATTACTACCGCACGGGTGCCATGAAGCCGGAAGCCACCATCAAAAACTTGCTCATGTCAGATGACGCCTGGGCTGGCAAGCTTCAGAAATTGCAACAAGTGTGTCGGGACCAAAATACTTCATTCCGCATCAACGAAGTCAATTCGTTTTACGGCGGTGGCAAAGCCGGAGTCAGTGACACGTTCGCTTCCGCGCTCTGGTCTTTGGATTATATGTTTCAATTGGCGACTTATGGCTGCAACGGCATCAATCTGGAAACAGACATCAACCAACTGGGTTGGATCAGTCACTATTCCCCAATTGTCCATGATGCGGCGGGCCATTGTCTGGCCCGTGCAGAATATTACGGGATGCTGGCGTTTGCGCTCGCGGGCAAAGGTGATTTGTTGAAGCTGAATTTGGATAAGGACGACATTAATCTGTCCGCCTATGCCACCAAAGATGAGCAGGGCTTTCTCTGGATCATGGCCGTGAACAAGGATCTTTCACGCGACGCTGAATTGGATGCTGCCGTTCCTGATGGTTATGCGACAGCAGAAGCTTTCCGGCTGACCGCCCCGTCGGTGGCAAGCAAGGATCAGGTGACTTTCGCCGGAACCGCTGTTTCTGCGGACGGCCAATGGTCTCCCAGCCCACCAGAGCAGGTGATGCCAACTAACTCCACTGCCCGTTTGCGGGTGCCGCATGTCAGCGCCGTGTTGCTGCGCCTGCGGCCATGATATGAAAAAGCTGATAAACCACTTCATGCACCAGCAGAACCACCAGCGGTCTCCTGGCGCAATATTTGTTCTAACCTGGTTGTTTTTGGCAGTCATCAATGTTGAAGCAAATCCACCAGGGCAGGGCGTGGTCTTTGATTTGCAAGGATTCATTGACCAGCAAGTTCAGGCTGGCAAAACGCGCATCGTGGTGCCACCGGGCCGCTATCGGGTGACGCCGCATGACCAGCAGCACCTGGTGCTGCGAAACTTGAAAGACATTCAGCTTATCGCCGATGGTGTGGAGATGGTTTGCACCGAGACGACGCGGGCGCTGACCATCAATCATTGCACCAATGTCACCGTGGGCGGGTTGATGATTGACTACGATCCTCTGCCATTCACGCAAGGTCGCATCGCCGCTTTTTCCACTGACAAGAAATCGGCTGAAGTAGAATTATTCGACGGGTATCCGGCGGCGGAGACGGCGCGCAATTTCAAGTATGAAATCTTCCGGCCGGACACGCGGACCTTGCGCTGTAGCGATCGTTACGTCGAAAAAATCGAAATGATAGACGCGCGCCATCTTCGTGTCTTCACTCCAAACGAGCGTGCCGACTCGCCGGAACAAGTCGGCGACCTTATTGTGATAGGCTCCGAATTTGCACCGCATGGCAGCACCGCCCACGCGGTCGCGTGCGAGCATAATGTTAATGTGCGGCTGGAGAACATTGACCTTTTCGCCGCAAATTGCTTCGGTTTTATCGAGGATAATTGCGATGGCAGCACTTATTACCGCTGCCGGATTGACCGGCGTTCCGCTGCCGATGACTTGGTGAAACGGGCCGACCCGCGCCTGCGGTCACTGGACGCCGACGCTTTCCACAGCAGCGGAGCCGTCAAAGGTCCGGCGTATGTCGAATGCGTGGCGAAGTTCATGGGCGACGACTGTGTGAACATTCACGGTTCCTATCACATGGTCATGATTGCGCACGGTAAGGAACTTCGTGTGCTGGCCAAGGGTAACTTGGACATCCAGCCCAGCGATCCGGTTGAGCTTGTGAGTTATGACGGCCAACGCCTGCCAGATGCGAAAGTTGTCGCCATCTTGCGCAGCGGTTCGATTACGGACGATGAAAGAACCTTTATTTCTCATCAAGGCCTGGATGCCGGATTGAAGTCGGCGCGGGGTGCGCTGAACAGTGCTTACACCATCACGCTCGACCGAGAAGCGAGCCTGCCGATGGGCAGTGTGATTTGTTCCGCCAACCGGATTGGCAATGGTTTCCTCGTGAAGGACTGTGACTTTGGCTTCAATCGTTCGCGCGGGATTTTAATCAAGGCCAGTCACGGCGAAGTCAGCGGCAATAGGATTGAAGGCTCCGAAATGTCGGCGATTTTAGTTTCGCCGGAATACTGGTGGCTGGAGGCGGGCAGCAGCAGCGATCTCAAAATCACCGGCAACTTGATTCGTGCGTGCAAAGGAATTCCGATCTGCGTGGAAGCCAGCGGCGGGAACGGTGCCATCGCCCCGGCGGGAGCGCATCGGGACTTAGTCATCACCGGCAATAAGATCACCGACTGCGCCATGCCGGGAATTCTCGTGACTTCTACGGCGGGCTTGCGGCTGGAAAACAACTCGCTGAACTTGCAGACGAATTCCCGAACTGTGCCCGAACTTATGCGGCGGGCGGGGTTAAAAGAATTGCAGCCGGTGGTTGAAATCCACTGTCAGCCGTAATCCAGAGGCCGAAACTTAGCGACCGCCGTCTTAACTGCGGTAGCGTGAAATCACCGGTGGAACCGCGCACACTACAGCTAGTTTTGCGGTTCCAGCGACGCTTCATGGCCGTTTAATCGTCCAAGTGTCGGCAGCGCCTTCCGCGCCGCTGGTGCGCGCCAGATCATTGTTGCTTCACCGGCGTCGCCAACAAAATGGCATTGAAACGGTCGGTTTCCGTCAGCGTCCTTCCGGTCGTCCATATTTTGAATTGCGGATGGCTAGCATTGCTTCAATCGCCGCCTTGTCACCCGTTTCTGCGACCGCGTAGGCTTTCTCGCCCAGTTCTGTCCAAGACTTCTGGAGCACCTCTTTCTGTTCAGCGGAAAGATCCTTGGCATCGTCAAGAACTGAAATCAAGTTGGTGGCCGCGCCGAGGTAATTTTTTTTCGCCGCGCAGGCCGCCGCCGCATCCCAACTTGCCTTGATGGCGGCGGGAGCGGCGTCAAAGGCCGAGGTGTTCAGCGTCACCGACTCGGCCTTCTTGGAACACGCCGCCAGCACCAGAGTCAAAAGGATTGTCTGAAATGCCAGGCAATAAAATCGAGCAGTAGTCATAAAACAGAAAGTTCAAGAATTATTCGTCTATTGTGTTTAACCACGATGGAGTCGCGATCCAAGAGCCGTTGCCAAATTCGATGTGCGGGTCATTGTCGTTGTTCCAATGGGCGCGCCAGGAATTATCGTTTAGATTGCGGATGTCGTTGCGCTTGAAGGCCTGGGCATGTCCGTCGCAAAAAACCAAGTCCGTCATCCGATTGTGACGGTTGGAGGGCGCAGACGTGTGGGCAAAGCTGGAATCCTGTGGGTCAACGTTCGCATTAAACAACACCAACGCATCAATCTTTTCCGAGCGCACGTCGGCGAAACAAATCATTTCGGACGGCCTTTTGACCCTGCTCTCTTTGAACGCCCCTGGGGAAAGACCGCCATTGATGTCTCCGCCCAAGCCCAAGTGCGGCTGGGTCCCGATGTTGACGTGGATGCCCCAATCGTTGTAGCCCATGGAAAAACGCGTGGTCTCCGTCACTCCATATTTGGTGTTCTGCCCGGTCAGCGGGCTGATCATGTTCTTGACCGTGCTGTTCAACACCGGATCCCAGGCGGAATTCGCCGGAGCGGCGGGACAGGTGAAGGCGGCCCGGTTGTTGCCCATGTAAGTGAAGATTCGATCCATCCAGACGTAGTAAAAACCGCCCGTCACCCAAAGGCAGCCGGGATATTGGTTGCCGGCATCACCGGTATACATCGTCAGGCCAAGCCCCAATTGCTTTTCGCAGTTGATGCAGGCGATTTGTTTGGCTTTTTGTTTGGCCTTGGAAAGGGCTGGCAACAGCATGGCCGCCAAAATGGCAATAATTGCTATGACGACAAGTAACTCGATCAAAGTGAATGCGGCCGGACGCTGCCGGAGCTTGGTGGCTGGTTTCATAAAAGTGCTGGTCGGAATGGTGGTTTGGATAAGTTTAATTACGCTGGCTGCGGGTTTGGTTGATGGTCTGGATCGCATTCACGGCCGCTGGCTCCTTTTTTTCAAATGCAAGAGTTAACCGCTGTCCGAATGCGGTGATTTCGATTTCCAAAGCTTTCCGTTGCAAATCGCTTAAAATCATTTTGTCGAGACTGTCCAAAGCCGCCTGGGCCGTTACGTAATCCTTGGCTTTGTCCGCTGCAAGGGCTTTTTCCCAGGTCTGCTTCACTTCCGGCGGGGAGCTGTCAAAAGTCTTGCTTTGTTCCGAGGTTATCTTGGCGGTTTTTTGCCCGCAGCCGGCGACCAATAGCAGCGCGCCGACGAGGCAGGCTGAAGTCAGTGCCAAGGTTAATGTTTTGACGGCTAATTTTTTCAATTTATGTCTGGCCGGTGTCGGCCAAGGTGCTGTCACCAGCCGGGCCAGATGTTAAAAGTTCGGTGGCTTATGAAGCGGGTGGACTTGTCTTTAGCTTAACCCGCAAGGCTGAAACGTCATGTGGCATGAAGTGGCCACAAGCATTTCAGGGCGGGCGGTGTGGCCAATTCATGCCACATGTGCGCGGCGAAAGTCTTGTCTATGCTAAACCAAGTCATAGCTTCAGCCCGGGCCGCCGCCGGGCTGGATTCAGGTGCCGGTGCGCGATTTTCCGAACCTCCAAACGTGGGGCGAGCGCAGCAAAAATCAAATTAAATTTATGAAAACCCGCCCGCTCGTCCTGTTCGCCGCCGCGAGTCTGGCGGCTTTAACTGGCGTCGCCCAAGCATTCCGCCCGCCGGCCGTGCCGCTGGTGACGTTCGATCCTTACTTGAGCATCTGGTCGGACGACGACCAATTGACGGGGCGCAACACGGTGCATTGGACCAAGCGCGAACACTCCCTCGTGAGCCTGATCCGCGTGGACGGCCAGACGTTCCGACTCATGGGCAATGATCCCGCCGCCGTGCCACCACTTCCGCAAACAGGCCTGACGGTCACGCCGACGCGCAGCATCTATCAATTTGAAGGCTCGAACGTTCATGTCACGCTGACCTTCATGACGCCGGCCCTGCCGCAGGACTTGGACGCGCTGGCATTGCCGTTGAGCTATATCACCTGGCAGGTGCGCTCGGTGGACGGGAAGGATCACGCGGTGTCGCTTTACGACAGCACCAGTTCGCAACTTGCCGTCAACCAGGCGAGCGAGAAAGTGGAATGGGCGCGGGAAAAGGCCGGCAAGCTGATCGCGCTCCGCATCGGCACAGTGGAACAGCCCGTGGTCGGCTCCAGCGGCGATGACCACCGCATCAACTGGGGCTATGCCTACGCCGCCGCGCCCGCTGCGCAGGCGAGCGCCGCGATTGGCGCGGACAAAGTTTTGCTCAACGCATTTGTAGCCGACGGCAAATTGCCGGCATCGGACGACACGCAGATGCCGCGCTCGGTAAATGACGAGCAGCCGGTGATGGCCTTTGCCTTCAATCTCGGCGAAGTCTCCTCGGCACCGGTGACGCGGCAGGTAATCGTCGCCTTCGATGAAATTGCCGCCATCAAGTATTTTGGCAAGAAGCTGCTGCCTTATTGGAAGCGCAATGGCGCGACGGCGTCCGAGATGTTATCGAAAGCGTCGCGCGACTATTCAAAGCTCGCGGAACGCTGCGCCAAGTTTGATGCGGAACTGACTGCCGACGCGACGAAAGTTGGCGGTGCAAAATATGCGCAGATGGTCGCATTGGCGTATCGCCAGTGCGCCGCCGCGTGCGGCCTTGCCGCCGATGAAAACAAGCAGCCGCTGTTTTTCACGAAGGAAAACACCAGCAACGGCGACATCGCCACCGTGGACGTGTTTTTCCCGATGGACCCGCAGTGGGTTTTGTTGAGTCCCACACTGGCGAAAGCCACGCTCGTGCCCATCTTGAGCTACGCGTCGTCGTGGCACTGGAAATTTCCGAATGCGCCGCATGACTTGGGAACTTACCCGATTGCGCGCGGCACTGACGATGGCGGCGAAGGCATGCCGGTCGAGGAGAGCGGCAACATGCTGATCCTTTGCGACGCGGTTTCGCAAATCCAAGGCGATTCAAAATGGCTCAATCCCTGGTGGCCGAAGCTGACCCAGTGGGCAAAATATCTGGAGCAATACGGTCTCGACCCGGAAGAGCAGCTTTGCACGGACGATTTCATGGGGCATCTCGCGCACAACGCGAACCTGTCCGTGAAAGCCATTCTTGGGCTCGCGGCCTACGGCGATCTCTGCAAAATGCGCGGTGACCACGCAAATGCGGCGAAGTATGCCGACCTGGCAAAAGTGGACGCGGCGCATTGGGTGAAAGTGGCTGCCGATGGCGACCATTTCCGGCTGGCCTTCGACAAGCCGAACACTTGGAGCCAGAAATACAATCTGGTCTGGGACAGCATTCTGGGACTGGATGTTTTCCCGCCGTCCGTCGCGCAGATGGAAGTGGCGCACTACAAAAAAGTCATTCAGCGCTACGGCGTGCCGCTGGATTCGCGCACGCACTTGACGAAGACCGACTGGTCGTTCTGGAGCGCGTCGCTCGCCGACAACCCGGCTGATTTCGAGGCGATCACCGCGCCGATTTACGATTATCTGAATGCCACCACTGCGCGCTCGCCCTTCGTGGATTCCTATGTGACGGACGACATCCACAGTGACGGCATGCATGCCCGTCCGGTCATCGGTGGCGTGTTCATCAAAATGTTGACGGATCGCGGAGTTTGGAAAAAATGGGCCAGCGCTGACATAACGAAGGTCGGCAACTGGGCGCCGCTGCCAGAATCGCCGAAATACACAGTCGTCGTGCCCACGGCGCAGACCACGCCGGCGCAATGGCGATACACCACGCAGAAACCCGCCGACAACTGGACCGCGCCGGATTTCGATGCGAGTGCCTGGCAGGAAGGTTTGTCCAGCTTCGCCACCGTTGGCACGCCCGGCGCGGTGCGCAACACGGAGTGGCACACCAGCGATATCTGGTTGCGCCGCGAGTTCACGTTGCCGGAAAAAAAGTTCCCGAATTTGCAGTTTTACACGGCGCATGACGAGGATGTTGAAATTTACGTCAATGGCACATTGGCCTCGGCGGAGTCTGGTTTCACCGGCAGCTACACGGCGCTGGAAATCCGTCGCTCCGCGCTGGAACTGCTCAAGCCCGGCGCAAAAGTCATGGTCGCCGTGCATTGTCATCAGACCGAAGGCGGACAAAACATTGACGTTGGGCTTGTCAACGAGGAGCCGCTGAAGAAATAATGCCGCCTCCATGAACTCTCCAACTACATTCGCCGCGCGGGCCGGTTTGCCGGCGGTTCTATTTTCAAACATCAACCACCGCCTGCGAACGATTTTGGCGGGCGCCGCGCTGCTCGTTCTGGCCGTGACGAGGGCTGGAGCCGCCGACGAACATCCGTTCCTGCATCCGCTGTTTTGCGATCATGCGGTGCTGCAGCGCGGCGTCGCCGTGCCGGTCTGGGGCTGGAGCGTGCCGGGATCAAAGGTTGCGGTGACATTTGCAGGGCAAGCTCAGTCCGCGATTGCCGGCGCAGATGGCAAGTGGATGGTTAAACTCAAATCCATGCGCGCCTCCGTCGAGCCGCGCGCTTTGTCGGTCACGAATTCCACCACGCACGAATCTGCCGCGATCAACGACGTGCTCGTCGGCGACGTGTGGCTTTGTTCCGGCCAGTCGAACATGGAAATGGGCGTGGGCGCGTGCAATGCGACCAACGATATTGCCGCGGCCAACTTTCCCCAGATCCGTTTGCTGACCGTGCCGCGGCGCATAGCCACCTCGCCGGTGGAAACAATGCCGTGCCGTTGGCTTCCGTGCAATCCCGACAACATCAAAGACGGATTGTGGGGCGGCTTTTCGGCGGCGGGCTTTTTCTTCGGGCGCGAATTGAATCGCGAACTGAACATCCCCATCGGGTTGATTCACAGTTCCTGGGGCGGCACGGTGGCCGAGGCCTGGACCAGCGCGGAAGGACTCGCTCCCCTGCGCGATTTCAACGATGCCATTCAAAATCTGCGCGACGGCGCGACCGGCAACCGCAAGGTTGATTACCCGGAAGTTTACGAAAAGTGGTGCCAGCACAAAGATCCCGGCACGCAGCAGGGCTGGGCGAAGGGGACGGGCGTGGATGCCTCGTGGAAATCCGTGCAGATGCCGCAGCCTTTTCAGCAGGCCGGCCTGCCGGGATTCAACGGCATGGTTTGGTTCCAACGCGAATTTGATTTGCCGGCAGAATGGGCGGGCAAGGATTTGAAACTTGATCTTGGCCCGGTAGATGATTTTGACACAACTTGGATTAACGGCGTCAAGGTCGGTCAAATGAACCGCTACGATTTGATTCGGAGTTATACCGTTTCCGCCAGCGCCGTGAAGCCGGGGAAAAATATTTTGACGGTTCGTGTCATGGACACTGGCGGCATCGGCGGACTGACCGGGCAGCCGGAGCAGATGAGAATTGCACCAGTGGGCGACAAGCAAGCCGCGCCCATTTCGCTCGCGGGCGCCTGGCAAATGCGCGACTCGGTGCCGTTGGCGCAAATCGGGACGCCGCCGCCTCCGCCGGATGAAAATAACCCCAACTTCGTGACCGTGCTTTACAACGGCATGATCGCGCCGCTGGTGCCGTTCGCGATCAAAGGCGCGATCTGGTATCAGGGCGAATCGAACGCCGACCGCGCCGGCCAATATCGCCGGTTGCTGTCAGCGATGATTGGCGACTGGCGCAGCCGTTTCGGTGTCGGTGATTTTCCATTTTATATCGTGCAGCTTGCCGCGTGGCAGGCGACCAATGCCCAGCCGCGTGAAAACACTTGGGCCGAGTTGCGCGAGGCACAGGCGATGACCGCGCAGAATGTTCCCAACTGCGGACTGGCACTGGCCATTGACATTGGCGACGCCGGCGACATTCATCCGAAGAACAAACAGGAAGTCGGACGCCGTCTTGCACTTAGTGCGCTGGCGCAGACTTATGGACAAAAGATTGAATACTCTGGGCCTTGGTATCGCTCGATGAAGGTCAGTGACGGTAAGATTCGACTTAGTTTCGATCACGCGAAAAGCGGTCTGGTTGCCAAAGGTGGAAAGCTGACCGGCTTTGCCATTGCCGGTGAAGATCACAAATTTGTCTGGGCTGACGCGGTGATTGACGGCAAGACCGTAATCGTATCATCGCCTGGTGTCGCTAAACCGGTGGCCGTGCGCTACGCCTGGGATATCAACCCGGTCTGTAATCTCTATAACCAGGCCGGATTGCCCGCCGTTCCGTTCCGCACGGATGCTGGCCGATGACCGATGGGAATTGGTTGATGGGTAGGGCGCGTCACTCCGTGCGCGCCGCATGGCGGGCCAGGGCGCGATGGCAGACAGGCAGGCGGCGCGCAGCGGGCCGCGCGCTCTGCCGCTGGCTGGCGAATGAAGGTGAAGACGACAAAACATGAACTGTTTCGACCGATGATATTTATCAAAGCAGATAGCACTATGAACAACCAACCAAGCCGCTCGCGGCATTTTTTCAATCCTTTGCTGGCACTTGCCCTCGCTGGCGCGCTCACCAGTTTCGCCGCCGAGCCGTCGTTGGTTTCGCTGGCGAATCCATTGCAGGGCACCGACTCGAAGCCAAGTTTCTCCCACGGCAATGAGTATCCCGCCATTTGCCTGCCGTTTCCGATGAACACGTGGGCGCCTTACACCCAGCCGGAGCGCGACTCGTTTTATTATCAGTATCGCCAGCCAAAGATTCGCGGCATCCGCCAGACACATCAACCGAGTCCGTGGATTGCCGACTACGCCGTGTTTTCCCTGATGCCCGTGTCCGGGAAGCTTGCGGTGACGGAAAATGATCGCGCTTCGGATTTTCGCCATGAGGAGGAATTCGCCCAGCCCAGTTACTACCGCGTGCGGCTTGATACTTGGAAGGCCAGTGCTGAAGTCACACCTACCGAGCGTTGCGCGAGCTTCCGTTTCACTTATGAAGAAGCGGGCGATGTCTATGTGGTGCTGGACGCGTTTCCGGGCGGTTCCTCGGTTGAAATTATTCCTGGCGAAAACAAGATTGTCGGCACTACTCGTTACAATCACGGCGGCGTGCCGGATAATTTTTCCAATTACTTTGTCATCGTTTTCGACCGTCCGTTCAAGGCGCAAGGCGTCTGGTCGCCGGATGGAATTCAAGCGGGCGTGAAGCAGCTCGCTGGCAAACACGCTGGTGCCTATGTGAAATTCAAAGCCAGGAAGGGGACGGTGATTGGATGCAAAGTGGCGTCATCCTTCATCAGCCCGGAGCAGGCTTTGCGCAACTTGCAGCAGGAAATCGGCAAGGACAATTTTGATACGATTCGCGCCAAAGCCGAGCAGCGCTGGAACGAAATGCTGGGCCGCGCGAAGGTCGAAGGCGGTCTGGAAGACCAGCGCCGCACGTTTTACAGCGCGCTTTATCGGAGCATCGTTTATCCGCACCGGTTTTATGAACTCGATGAGCACGGCGAAAAAGTTTATTTCAGTCCCTACGACGGTAAAATTCACAAAGGCGTGCTCTATACCGACACCGGTTACTGGGACACCTTCCGCGCGGCGCATCCGCTCTACAACCTGCTCTATCCCGAAATCAGCGCGGAAATTTTGCAGGGCGTTCTCAACGCCTACGACGAAAGCGGCTGGCTGCCGGAATGGGCCAGTCCCGGTCATCGTGGGTGCATGATCGGGAATCACGCATTCTCGTTGCTGGCGGACGGCTGGGTCAAAGGTGTTCGCTCGTTTGATCCGAACCGGGCCGTCGCCGCCATGTTGCATGACGCCAACACGCAAGCCCCGGACTATTGCGGTTCCATCGGTCGCGACGGCGCGGAGTATTACAACAAACTTGGCTATGTGCCTTATTCCTTTGTGAAGGGCGAACCGAGTGTTGGCGAGGCGACCGCGAAGTCGCTGGAGTATTCCTACGACGACTTCTGCGCCGCGCAACTGGCGCAGGTCGCCGGGCGCACGGCGGACGCGGAAGCCTTTGCGAAAAAGGCGATGTATTACACCAATCTGTTCGACACCAAGATCGGTTTCATGCGCAGCCGCAAAGTGGACGGCTCGTGGAACGAACCGTTTGATCCGACCGAATGGGGCGGGCCGTTCACCGAAGGCAGCTCGTGGCACTGGACGTGGAGCGTGTTTCACGACGTGCCGGGCTTGGTCCGCTTGATGGGCGGCGAGCAGGCGTTTGCGGACAAGCTGGACGCCGTGTTCACCGCGCCGAATACTTTCAAGCCGGGAACTTACGGCCGGCCGATTCATGAGATGACGGAAATGGCCGCGATGGATTTTGGTCAATACGCCCACGCCAACGAGCCGATTCATCACATGATCTATCTCTACGATTACGCCGGCCAGCCGTGGAAGGCGCAGACGCGAGTGCGGCTGGCCATGAACAAACTCTACCAAGCCGCGCCTGATGGTCTGTCCGGCGATGAAGACACGGGCCAGATGTCGGCGTGGTATGTTTTCAGCGCGCTGGGCTTTTATCCGGTCTGTCCGGGAACCACGGAGTATCTCATCGGCAGTCCGCTGTTTGATCGCGCCACACTAACCTTGCCAAAGGGTAAAACCTTCACCATTACAGCCCGGAACAATGGTCAGCAGCATCCCTACATTCACGGCGCGTTGTTGGAAGGTAGGCCGTTCAACAAGGTCTTCCTGACGCATGATGAGATCACGCGCGGCGGAGAAATAATTTTCGACATGGATAACGTCCCGAACACCAAATGGGCGTCGGCTCCTGAATCGCGCCCGGCTTCCGCCATGTCACAGCTTGGCCAGACTACTCAGGGCGCGGTTACGCCCAAACTGCGGAAGCTGATGGACACGCCGCTGCGCGACACTTCTATTTGCCAGGGACCGGACGGAATGTGGTATGTCACCGGCACCGTTGCGCCATTCTGGAACTACAACGAAGGCATCAAGCTTTGGAAATCCAAAGATCTGGCAAGTTGGGAGTCGCTGGGTTTCGTGTGGAAATACGGCAGCAGCCCGTGGCACAAGAAGTATCTCGACGCCAAGAAGCCGCTCTGGGCGCCGGAGATTCACTATCTCAAGGGCACGTTCTGGCTGACTTACAGCATTCCCGGCTGGGACGGCACTGGCAAGACTTCCGGCTGTGGATTATTGCGCAGCACCACCGGCAAACCCGAAGGTCCCTACGCCGACGTGCAACCCAACGAACGGATCGGTGATGAAATTGATGCGTCGTTGTTCGAGGACGACGACGGCTCGGTATATTACCTGTGGCATTCGGGCAAGATCGCCAAGATGAAGTCGGACATGAGTGGTTTGGCCGAGCCTTACCACTGGTTGAAGACGACCGCCTCTGACCCCAATCCCAAGCATCATTCCGGCCTCTGCGCGGGCATCTTCGGCAAGGACTCTTTCGACCATGTCGGGTTTGAAGGCGCGTCAATGTTTAAGGCGAACGGACGCTACTATCTTTCCTGCGCCGACGAGTTTGATCGTCGTTACTCCTGCATGGTGGCTTCTTCGACGAACCTTTACGGTCCTTACAGCGAGCGCTACGAAGCCCTGCCGCACGCCGGTCACAATGTCTTCTTCAAAGACCCCGCCGGCCAGTGGTGGTCCACTTTCTTCGGCAGCGATCCTTCGGCTCCTTGGCGCGAACAGCCCGGTATTCTGCCAATCCGGTTCGATGAAAACGGTCGCGTGCAGCCGCAATGAATACTTTCTTCATTGTTTCCGTGGCCGTTCTTGGAACGGCTTCCTCGTTGGTGGCTGCCGACGAGCCGCTGTCTTTCGCCACCGATCCTGATCAGATTTTGGAACGCACCTGTTTTCAAACCGGCGGACCATGGAGTGAAAAATCAAACCTGCGTTCGGATGTAGCCATTGTCTATGGCATAGATGCAAAACTGCCTGACCGGATTCAGACTTGGCGCGATCATGGTTATCGCATCCATGTCATGACCGGCGTGTCGTGGGGCAACTATCAGGATTATCTCTATGGCCGCTTCGACGGCATCAATCACGAGGACGAGGCGCAGACTTTGGCGGACGGACAGAAGCGCAGTCACGGCGGCGATGTTTACTACATGTGCCCCGGGACTAACTACGGAAAGTTTCTCTGCGTCGGCGTGCAACGCGCGCTCGATGCGGGCGCGGAAGCCATCCATCTTGAAGAGCCGGAATTCTGGGTGAACTCCGGTTACTCGGAAGGTTTCAAACGCGAATGGCAATCCTACTACGGCGAACCCTGGCAGGCACCGCATAGCTCCGTGGATGCGCAGTGGCGCGCGTCCAAGCTGAAATATTTTCTATATCGCCGCGCGTTGCAACAGGTCTTCGACCACGTGCAAGCCTATAACAAAAGCACCGGTCGCCATGTCCGTTGTTATGTGCCCACGCACAGCCTGCTTAATTACGCGCACTGGAGCATTGTCAGTCCGGAGTCCAGTCTGGCGCGGCTCAATGGCTGTGATGGTTACATCGCGCAGGTGTGGACGGGCACGTCGCGCACGCCGAATGTCTATCGCGGCAAACTCAAGGAGCGGACTTTCGAGACCGCGTTTCTGGAATATGGCGCGATGCAAAATCTGGTTCGCGTCACGGGCCGCACGGTCTGGTATTTGAACGATCCGATTGAAGATAATCCCAATTACGATTGGAACGATTACCAGCGCAATTGGGAATCCACGCTCACCGCCTCGCTGCTCCAGCCCGAAGTCTGGCAATTCGAAGTCGCGCCGTGGCCGGAGCGCATCTTCAATGGGCGCTACCCGAGGTCAGTGCCGCGTGAAGAGCGCAAATCCATTCCGTTCGCTTACGCCAGAGAATTGCAGACCGTGATGAACGCGCTCAACGACCTGAAGCAGGACCGCGTCGAGTGGGACTGCGGCACGACGGGCATCGGACTTCTGATTGGCGATTCATTGATGTTCCAACGTGGCGATCCCGCGCCGAGCGATCCGCACCTGAGCCACGTTTACGGCCTGGCGCTGCCGCTGCTGAAACGGGGAATTCCCGTCGCGCCCGTCCAGTTGGAAAACGTGACCGTGCCGCACTATCTCGACAGTTTCAAAGTTCTGCTCCTGACTTATCAGGGAATGAAGCCGCTGACGGCGGAAGTTCACACGCGGATCGCGGACTGGGTCAGGCGCGGTGGCCGGCTGATTTTCTGCGATGACGATTCCGATCCGTTCAACGCCGTGCATGACTGGTGGAACAGCGACGGGAACAAATTCTCCACGCCGCGCGAACATCTTTTTGCCCGGCTTGGTTTCAACGAGGCCACTGCGAAAAGTTCGGCGGAGACTTCATGGAAGTTTGGCAAGGGCGAAGTAGTTTGGCTCCGCAAAAATCCCGCGAAGCTCGCGGCCAGCGTGGAAGGTGCCGATCAAGTTGTCGCGGTCGTTCAGTCGGCGGCGAAGTCCGCGAAACTGAAATGGCGCGAAACCAGTTCGCTGCTGCTGCGTCGCGGACCGTATGTCATCGCCGCCGGTCTGGATGAATCCATCGCTGGTGAGCCAAAAGTTTTGCATGGTCGTTTCGTCAACTTATTTGATTCCGAACTGCGCGTGCTGGACAGCGTGACGATTGTCCCGGGCAGCCGCTACTTTCTCCGTGACCTTGACGCGGCCCCCGTGCGCAAGCCGCAACTGCTTGCCTCCGCGTGCAAGGCGCTGCCGGTGAAGCCGCAGGATAAATCCCTGTCTTACCTCGTCGAAGGCGTGGCGCAGACACCGGCGGTGATGTTGTTCCGTGTTTCAAATGCGCCACATTCAGTCACGCTCGACGGCCACCCGGTTGATTTCTCGAAGCAAGAAGGACTGCTGTGGATTCGTTTTGAAAACGAAGCCCGGCCGCGAACGTTGACCTTGAAGTTTTGAATTTGTTTTATGTTGCATCATTCAAAACTGCAAAGGACCACTTCGTTTTTTTTTGGGTTTTTAGTTCTGGTCTTGGCCCGCACCGCGCCGGCACAGGCAATGTATCAAAATCCCGTCATTGCTGGCGATCATCCCGATCCGTCCATCATTCGCGTGTGCAAAGATTACTGGGCTTCCTCGACGGCGTCCGCGTGGGGGCCGCTGTTTCCGTTGCTGCGTTCCACGGATTTGGTCAACTGGGAATTGACCGGTGCCGTGCTGCCGCACCGGCCGGACTGGGCAGCGGGAGATTTTTGGGCGCCGGAAATTTCTGAATTCAAGGGCCGCTATTTTGTTTATTACGTCGCGCGTCAACGCGGCGGGCCGTTGTCCGTGGCGGTGGCGACGGCGGACAAACCGGGCGGTCCCTACACCGAGCACGGTCCGCTTGTGGGTCAGGAAGATGGCTCGATTGATCCGGTGCCAGTGACTGATACCAACGGCGTGCGCTATCTCGTGTGGAAGGAAGACGGCAACAGCCGCAACCGTCCCACGCCGATTTGGGCACAACGCCTGAATGACGACGGCACCAAGCTGGTCGGTGAAATGCACGAACTGATTCGCAATAACGTTGATTGGGAAGGTGGCGTAGTGGAAGGGCCGTTTATTCTGCGCCGCAACGACTGGTTTTATCTCTTTTACTCCGGCAACGGCTGCTGCGGCACTGGCTGCAACTATGCGCTCGGTGTTGCTCGTGCCCGCTCGCTGCTTGGTCCGTGGGAGAAAAATCCGTTAAATCCGATTCTCGCCGGCAACGAAACCTGGAAATGTCCCGGCCACGGCAGCATTGTGACTGATCCAGACGGACGCTACTGGCTTTTGTATCACGCTTACTCGACCACCGGAACCATTTTTACCGGGCGCGAAGGAATGTTGGACGAAGTCAAATTTGGGCCGGACGGCTGGCCCACCATCAACGCCGGCAATGGTCCGAGCAAGAAAGCGCCTTCGCCTTTTGGCGCGGTGCAGAAAGTTTCCGGGGGTAGTTACTCCGATGATTTCAACAGCGATAATTTGGAGAGCGGCTGGCAATGGCCCCAGCATCAAGAGCCGGTTCACCGGTTGAAGGACGGTCAATTGCATTTGTCTGGCGGCGGACGCGGCACCAATTTTCTGTCCGCCGTGCTGGCGCGTTCCACCATCACCGCCGACTATGTGGCGGCCACGGTCATTGAAACCAAGTCGTTGAAACCCGGAGCCGCCGCCGGCCTCTGTGCGTTTGGCGATGGGGACAATGCCTTGGGTGCCGCGTTCCAAGATGGTCGCATGATTCTCTGGCGACGTGATAAAGGCGTGACCCGTCAGCTCGCGCAGCAGCCCGCGCCGGACGCGCCCAAACTCTACCTGCAATTGACCGCGCGTCATGGCTACCGTTTTCAACTGTCGGTCAGCACCGATGGTGAAAAATGGATTGTGTGCGGAGATGCGGCTGACGCGAAGGATTTGCCGCCGTGGGATCGCAGCGTGCGCGTGGCGCTGACCGTCGGTGGCGTCGCCGATGCCGAAGGAATTTTTGATTCGTTCTCCATAAAACCGCTCGAAACCTCAACTCAAAAATAAAATCATGGAAATTCATCTGTTCAACATCAACCAGCGGCACCGGAGTGCGCCCGTCCTCGGGCGCAGCAATGTCCAAAGCTGCAAAGCCGCTGAAAATTGCTGGAGCCTGCCGGTCGTCAGTGCATCGCAGTGGCCGGGACGGCCACACTCCGCATTTTACAAACGCGTCCTGAATATGTTGCTGCTGGTGTTCGTAATTGGTCTCGGTCGCGTCAGCGTGATTGCCGAAGACGGAGTGGCCGGTGCGAACAGCGGCAAGGCTCCTGAAGCAACGACCTATGGGATTCGCAACGTGAAGCATCAGGATTTGCTGCGGCCAAAAGATGCCAACGTCGCGACCGGCACGCCCATTGTTTCATATTCCGCGCAACTATGGAAATGTATGACGTGGCGGCTGCAACCGGCGGGCGAATCGGCGTTTCACCTGAAAAATCTTTTTACCTCAAAAACATTTTCTGCGGGTTCCGACACGAGCGGACTGCAGCCGTCCGTGACGCAGGTGCCACTGGCCAAAGAAGGCGGCGAGTCGCCCGCGTGGCAGTTCACCAAGCTGGATGACGGCAGCTACAAGATCACGGACAGCAAATCCGGCAAGGCGCTGACCGCCGCGAAAGCAGCGGGAGAATACGAGGTGAAAATCGTGGTCGCACCGTGGCAGAATCTGGACGAGCAAAAATGGCAGCTCGAAAAAATGGATCCGAAGCAACTGACGATGTGATGGATTCGACAAGCAACTTTTTGAGGCCAAAGCGCGGTTGTGTTTTGACCAGAACAATGCCGTTTGAACGAGCCGGAGAAACGCCGAGACGCAGAGAACGCAGAGGTTCGCAGGGGGTCGCGAATAATTCGGCGCTCATCTTTTGGTTGCCCGTCCTTGCTCCGCGACTCTTTGCGTTCTCTGCGCCTCTGCGTTTGTCCCGGATTAAAGACCAGCCGTGCTCCGGCCTGTCGGAAGCCCGTGCCACCAATTTGAAAACATAGGTCAAACAAACATTTTCCCATGCGCACATGGATTCTCATATTTCTGGCCTTGAGTTTTTTACTTCTTCGTGCTGACGCCCAAGCTGCGCCTGAGAAAAGCAGTCCGGACAGCCAGTTAAAATGGGCCGGCACCAACTTCGTGGCTCGCGGCGGCTGGGGGCGGATGATTCATCTCGCGGACGCCAACTGGCTGGCCGTGAACACGCGCTTCGGGCGCGGCGAGAGCAGCCTGGAAATCAGAATCTCCACCAATGCGTTTCAAACTTGGACGAAGCTTTCCGAGGTCACGGAGCCGGGCCGGTTCATGGACAACGGCGAATTGATCCAACTTCCGGGTGGGGAAATTTTGCTCACGGGTCGTTCGTTGATTGAAGGCCAGTCCTATCGCCTGCCGGTTTATCGCAGCATGGACGGCGGGAAGAGTTGGACGGCGTTCAGCAACATTGATGCGAACGAAGGCCCGCCGGGATCGTTGAAGCAGCGCGGTCTTTGGGAGCCGCATTTTTTTCTTTTGACGGATGGCCGGCTCGCCGTCGCCTACGCCAATGAAAAGCACGCGTCGGACAAACTGCCGTTCAGTCAGGTCTGTTCCGAGCGCATTTCGACGGATGGCGGAAAAACCTGGGGCGACGAAATCATTTTGGTGGCGGAGCAGGGTGGCGGAAAATTGCGGCCCGGAATGCCCGTTGTCAGCCGCATGAGCAATGGGAAATTTATCGCGGTCTATGAAATTGTTGGGGTGGAGGACGCGGATGTGTTCAGCAAAATCTCTGAAGATGGCGAACACTGGCAAGCGGGGCTGGGCAATCGCATCGAAGGCCATCACGCCGGGCCGTGGGTTACGTCACTTTCCAATGGAGAATTGCTGCTGACCTCGTGCGCGAACCGGTTGTCGTCCAGCCGGGATTTGGGTGCCTCTTGGCAATGGGTGGACCCGTCACCGTGGCATGTCGGCGACGGGAAAGTTTTCACCTGGCCGGCAATTTACGAGACCGCGACAAACCAAATTGCCGTGATGATTTCGCGGCGCGGCGTGCAAATGAGATTCGGCAGCGAGGTTGAAGCGGAGACGAATTCGCTTTCGGTTCACGGCCATTGAAGTCACCGTGACAGCGCGCTTTCAGCTTTCAGGAAATTGGTTTTGACGCCCGCCCTCACCTTTTATCCTCTCCCCCCGGAGAGGAAATCACCTTGGCACGTTTTCATTTTTTCGGCGGATCGTCCGGCCAATCCCGTCGCTCGTGTTTCCAAAGACGCGGCGCACGTTTCTCCCACTCCGCCGTGAAACGGGGGAGCAGGCCGGGGTGAGGTGGCGCGTTGAACATTTTTCCCCGGAGCGCGGCTGTGTCGCGGAGACCAGCCGCAGCCACTCCGTAACGAATGACGCGTTGGAAAAATCAACCCGGCTCGATGTTTGGAAGTGCTGCGGCTGGTCGAGGACAACACAGCCGCGCTCCGGGGCCGGATTCAGTCGGAATTCAACGCCAAGGCGCAAAGTCGCCAAGACGCAAGCGGATTTTTTTTATTAAGAAACCAGGAAACCAGGAATCATCGGAAAGATTTCATGGTTTCCGGGCTTCCTTATGGAATTGTTTTTGGTCGCGCCTTTGCGCCTTGGCGGCTTTGCGTTAAAAGTTTTTTGCCTGATGGCCGACTGCAATGTCTGGCCGTCTGCATGGTGGCTGACCGCAAGGTCTGGCCGGCCGCAAGGACCGGGGCAAAAGGCCAAGGGCCAACGCATGGCCGGGCCGGGGCCGGATTGGCCAGCCCTGCCGGAACCGGGGCCGGCGCAGCCACGATTGCGATGGCGCAACTTTTCGGCATAGCCAGTATTGACGAAAAAATAAATTGGCGGATTATAATACGATAACGCAATGAAAATTGATATCGAAACAGGCGAGGAGTTAAATCTCCTGCTGGAAGCGTTAAAGACAGAGATTATTAACGCCAATAGCTATCACCGTCTTTTTTACGGCTTGCTCAAATCCAGAACTGAGCATGGACGGGAGTTTCAGCAAGCAAACACTTTTTGGTATCTTACACTAGAGGCACTCCGGGAGGCACGCCTAATAAGCCTGTGCCGGATTTACGACCAGAATTCCCAGAGTCTCAATTTGGTTAATTTGCTTGATACCGTGAAGGCGAATCTTCGCTTTTTTTCCGAACCTCACTTTCGAGAAAGATTGCAAGGCAATGCTTTTGTTGATTCTTTGGCCAAAAGAGATCGAATTCCAAAAACGGATGAGCTTGAATGTGATATCGAATCAGTGAGTGCTGGTTGTAATAACGATTCTGTCAAGAAGCTCATGATTTGGCGTGGCAACATCGCCGCACACCATAACGCTGGATTATCCCTTGGGAAGAATCGAGTTTTGGAAAACAATCCACTTTCAGAAATGGAAATCGAGAAACTGCTTGAGCATAGCCTTTCGATTTTCAACAAATACTCAAACCTTTACAAAGCATGCACCCACTCCACACAGTTGCTAATTCTTGGCCATGATGACTACAAAGATTTGCTCAAATTTATTAACTTGGGATTACAAAAGTGGGATGAAGAAACGCCTCGGCCGTCTGGCCTCACGGCTTTTGTTTAGAATCCAAGCTGCAACACAAATCAAATACAATATGCCACAACAGCCAGAATCCGAATACTCAATGAAAGCTAAAATTTACAATGGCACCATATTCAGTCACATCGTTCAGAAACGACTCTCACGAGAAAATGAAAACGTCGCAACCGAGGCGCTTGCCTATATCCTCGGTAACAGCGAAGCGGCCAGAAATGGCATGATGAAAATTCTCTGCGGAGTTGTGAAGATGCCCGAGCTTCGCTTTCGCACACAGCAGACAGAGGGTAATAGTCGTCCCGATATGCATGGCTGTGACGATGACGGCAAACCGCGTGTTTTTGTCGAAAACAAATTCTGGGCTGGTCTGACAGGAAACCAACCAGTTTCATATCTTCGAGCACTTGCCACACACACTCAACCCACGATTCTTGTGGTTGTTGGCCCAGAGGAACGCAAGGAGCAGTTGTGGCGCGTAGTAAATGAACGGCTTTGTGATGAAACGATTGTGGCAACACAAGAGACGATTGCTGGCATCTTTCGCACGGTAAAGACAAGCATCGGCCCGATACTCGCACTCACGTCTTGGAAGTCATTGCTCGATGCCTTGGAGTCAGAAGTCGCCGACGATAAGTCTGCGAGAAGCGACCTAGCTCAGTTGCAGGCGCTCTGTGAAGCAGCGGACATTGATGCCGACCCACCGATATCTTCGGAAGAGACATCGGACCAACGCACACCTGCAAGAATTCTTCAGTTTAGTCGTATTTGGGAATCTGCCGTGGAAATAGCCGTCACAAAGGAGATCTTGAATCTCAAAGGGACTACTCGTCAAGCGGCGGCGGAACGAATAGGACGTTATGCGTATTTCGGGGCTAAGCGTAATGCTGGCCTGTGGCTCGGCATACATTTCGAACTATGGAAGAAACACGGTAAAACCCCGCTCTGGGCTGTGTTCTCATCTGGCGAGTGGGGTCGTGCGGATGAGGTGAGGGCGTTACTTGAGCCTTGGGCAGCTCGTAAGCGTATCTTTGCGACCAATCACGACAATGGCAGCTTCGTGCTTTCACTTGATATTAAGCACGGCGCGGCCAAAGACGAGATAGTTACTGGTATTGTAGTGCGCTTGAAAGAGATTGCAGATGTTCTGGTTGCCCTGAAGTCGAAACCACCGAGGAACGCACCTAATGAGTGAGATAGTTGCGTTTCCAGTGGCCTTGATGGAGTTTGTCGGCTCCGTGAAATGGACATTCTCCAAGACGATGCCCCAATGGCCTCACGAATACATCCTTCGTGAGCGAGTTGACCAAAACTTGTTTCAGCAGTTGGCCCACCACATTCGCGCGAACGGACACGAGGAGCGTTTCTATCAGGAAAAATACATATACTTTGAGGAAGCTGGAATGCTCTACTGGACAATGGGTGCGCCAATAAATGAAACAACCATCGTAAACAGGTGCAGGAAAGAGAACTCGTATGAATGTCGCCTGAAGAACCGCACGTTGCCGTAAAGGTGCCATTACGCCGATAATCTATTCGAGGAAAACAGCATAAGAAATTGAAAGGCCTACCACATGACTAAATACAACTCTCTTGACGATTACCTCAAATCACATCCTTTGGATATTGATATCCTAGTTCCTGACAGTCGCGGTATGCCATTTCAAGTCAAAGGCCGCAAGATAACCGCAGTGGTGCTGTTCGCCGACATGACAGCCTTCTCCTCGCGCTCAAGTAAGCTTTGTCCATTTGAGACACTTATATTTGTAAATAACTTTTTCGCCGAGCTTTCTGCTCAACTTGAAGGGCAGCATGGAATTGTGGACAAATACATCGGCGATGAAATGATGGTTGTTTTCTCAAAGGATTTTGGTTCTATAGACCCATTGGCGGATGCAGTTAATGTTGCGCGGTGGATGGTGGAAAGCGATTCCCTTGACTTCAATCCGCATATCGGTATCGCCAGGGGAGACGTTGTTGTTGGATACGTCGGCTCACCACTGAAATATGACTGCTCGGTTTTCGGAGCCGCAGTCACGCGCGCGGCGCGTTGTTGCCAAGCGCGTTGTTGCCAAATCCGTGACGATAATGATGAAGCTCTTGGTTCAATCATCCTGCCGGCGAGTGATTGTGGTGATATAAACCTCGATCAAATTTTGACCAAACAGAAGGAGATTCCGCCGGACGGCATAGAATCAGAGATCGCTTGGAAAATAATTTCGCACAAGACGAAGCTAAAAGGTGAACAGGAGGAGCGTGAAATAATAGCAGTCGCGATTGATCATGGAGATACCCCTGTCGGAGGTCCTTTTTGCATGACTAGGGTGATTTCTTTCCATATTGATGGTTCAAAAATTGATGGTTCAAAAGCGCTCACTGGATGGCTTACGACGGCGGAGGGACGGGCAAAACGCGCATTTGATGCGGTAAAAAAGTCGGGCGACTTCAATCCCAAACGATGCCCATGTGAGCCGACTCCCGAATCTTTCACGAACCAATCGTATCCTTAGTTGAACGTCCTCCCTCAACCCGGCCTTCTCCCCAAGGAGAAGGAGAATCGTTTGCCGGCGGTTTGAAAAATCACGCGCCAGGCCTGGCCGGACGGTCATCCGCAAAACCGGAAGTCGCGCAGTTCGCGCTCGCGGCGCGCAGTCGGCATGGAGCCGTTGACGTGGAAGGTTTGAAACGTAGCGCACGCATCTTGCGTGCGGGTTATGCGGGCGTCCCCGCCCGCAGTTTCGGAACTCGCGGCGGGGACGCCGCTTGAACCCGCAGGCTGGAAGCCCGCGCCACCATTGAGGTGCGTGCCGACGCCCTCCGGGCCGTCGCTGACGAAGGATTGCGCGGATTTTACAT
>ODAK010000683.1_pt1 | contig 38794 bp, 33 predicted proteins | sample 1539591 | NCBI WGS metagenome assembly ODAK01 (sample SAMEA3539303, study PRJEB22396) | soil metagenome | biome: tundra; feature: field; material: soil | place: USA | collected 2010-05 | depth 0.15 m | reverse complement strand
ACGGGAGGACTTGCACCTCCAAGAGTGCGCCCATGCTGGGCGCACAAGAAAAAGGCCCGGACGAATCCGGGCCTCGTTCTCGCGTCGCTTGCGCGACGCTTTTCTCTCGGCTTTCGCTCAGGCGGCGCGCTTGGCCTTCGTCGCGGCTTGCGTCGCGCGAACGGCGGTCGACGACATGGCCTGGAAGTTCGCATCGGCGACTTCGGCAGCCTGCTTGCTCGCCTTCTGAACGCTTTCGAAAGCGTTGTTGGCGGCGGAAACGGCCGACTTCACGAGGGCGACGGCGTTCTCGGTGCCGGCGGGCGCGTTCTTCACGGCGTTGTCGACGACGGACATGAACTTGACTTGCGCGTCGGCAGCGGTCGCTTCGGCAACGCGATTGACTTCGGCGCCGGTCGAGGCTGCGATTTCATATACGTGGCGGCCGTAGGCAGCAGCCTTTTCGGCGGCCGGCTGGAGCAGGCTGGCTTGCAGCGCCATCAGTTCCTGTGCGTCCTTGACGGACAACGCGGCTTTCGTCGTATCCGAAGCTTCGGACATCGCGGCCTTGGCGACCTGGATGTTGAGCTCGACGAGCTTTTCGACGCCTTCGAAGGCGAGGCCGGTCAGGCCGAAGAGAGTTTCGACATTAGCCTTGTGGGCACTCATGATCTGTTCAGCGGTCATCATTTGGGGTCTCCTGAAGTGAAGGGACGGTGGTCTGTGATCACCATTCATGCTGCACTGCAACATGACATAAATATACAGGTAAATCGGAGGTTTGCAAGCTAGAAATGCTGCAGCGCACCACTTTAGACGCTTCGGCCTATTCAGGGCCACGCTGCGCCTTCGCCGCCGCTTCGCGGCGAAGGCGGCGGCGGTGAGGGCGTTTCATTCGGATCGGCACGCGCTGCCTCTGCCGCCCGGCCACACTTTTCCGCAATCGAAATACCTGCGCCTGCGCGAGCTCGTCGAAGGCTGGAGCGAACTCGACGCGCAAGAGGCGCCGCCGGCAAGCGACGCGCAACTCGCGCTCGCGCACGCGCCTGGCTACGTGAGCGCGGTGGCCGGCAATCGGCTCACGGCGGCCGAGCAGCGGGCGATCGGATTTCCCTGGAGCGAAACGATGGTCGAGCGCTCGCGCCGCTCGGTTGGCGCGACCATCGAGGCCGCGCGTGCCGCGCTCGGTGAAGGCGTCGCCGCCAACCTCGCCGGCGGCACGCATCACGCTAGCGCGGTGCGCGGCAGCGGCTATTGCGTCTTCAACGACGTCGCGGTCGCGGCGCGCCTGATACAGGCCGAAGCGGCGCAAGCGCTGCGCATTGCCGTCATCGATCTCGACGTGCATCAAGGCGACGGCACGGCGGCGATCTTCGCCGGCGACACGAGCGTCTTCACGCTGTCTGTGCACGGCGAGAAGAACTTTCCCTTTCGCAAGGCTACGAGCGATCTCGACGTCGGCTTGCCCGACGGCTGCGCCGACGCCGAATATCTCGCGGCGCTCGGCCACGTGCTCGGCGCGCTCTGGTGCGAACACGAGGCATCGCCCTTCGCTCTCGCCTTCTACCTCGCGGGCGCCGACCCGCACGAAGGTGATCGGCTCGGGCGCCTCAAGCTCAGCGCCGGCGGCCTCCTGGAGCGCGACCGCATCGTGTTCGCGGCGCTGCGCGAGCGCCGCATCCCGGTCGCACTGTCGATGGCCGGCGGCTACGGCAAGGATATCGAGGTAACCGTCGCGATCCAGGCGGCGACGCTGCGTGCGGCGATCGAATCCTGGCACGAATGGAACAATGCGAGCCGATGACCCGAGCCCAGGACCCCGCTTCCAACGAAGCCGCCGCCGCAGAACGCCCGCAGCCACTGCCGCGTGCCGCCTATCGCCGCTTCGTGTCGCTGACGACGCGCTGGATGGACAACGACGTCTACGGCCATCTCAACAATGTCGTCCACTACAGCTTGTTCGACACCGTGGTCAACGGCGTGCTGATCGAGGCGGGCGCGCTCGATCCCGATGCCGGCGCGGTCATCGGCTTTGTCGTCGAGACCGGCTGCAACTATTTCGCGCCGCTCGCCTTTCCGCAGCCGCTCGAGGCCGGCTTGCGCGTGGCGCGAATCGGCGTATCGAGCGTTCGCTACGAGATCGGCATCTTCGCCGCCGGTGCCGGCGAGACGGCGGCGCGAGGCCATTTCGTCCACGTCTACGTGGATCGCGCGACGCGCCGGCCGGTCGCCTTGCCGGAGCGTTTGCAGGCCGTCCTGAAAGAACTCGAATGACCGTGACTCCGCAATCCACGCGCGCCGTCGAAGCCGCGATCACCTCGCGACGCGCGATCCGCGCGTTCCTGCCGACTCCCGTGCCGCGCGAGATCGTCGAACGCATCCTTGGCGTCGCCGCGCGCGCGCCCTCGGGAACGAACACGCAGCCCTGGAACGTCTACGTGCTGACGGGCGATGCGAAGCGCGATCTTTCGCGCCGCCTGGTCGCCGCCTACGACGACCCTGCCGAAGCCGCGACGCATCTCGAGGAGTACGCCTACTACCCGACCGAATGGCGCTCGCCCTTCATCGAACGGCGGCGCAAGGTCGGCTGGGACCTCTACGGCCTGCTCGGCATCGCCAAGACCGACAAGGCGCGCATGCACGCGCAACACGCGCGCAACTACCAGTTCTTCGGCGCCCCGGTCGGCCTGATGTTCACGATCGACCGGCGCATGCGCCAGGGCAGCTGGCTCGATTTCGGCATGTTCCTGCAAAGCGTCATGGTCGCGGCGCGGGGTCACGGGCTCGACACCTGCCCGCAGGCGGCGTTCACGCCGTTCCACCGCATCATCATGCCGGCGATCGGTGCACCTGCGAACGAGCAGCTCGTCTGCGGCATGTCGCTCGGCCATGCCGATCCGGACGCGATCGAGAACAGCCTCGTCACGGAACGCCAGCCTGTTTCGGAATTCGCACGATTCATCGAATGAGTGTCATGAAACCCGCCATCCTCGTCTGTCGCCGCGTCTTCCCCGAAGTGCTGGAGCGGCTGCGCGAGCACTTCGAGGTCGAAGGCAACGACGCCGACGTCGTCTGGAGCCGCGACGAGCTGATCGCGCACCTGCAAGGAAAGGCCGGCGTCTTCGTCACCGGCACGCAGCCGGTCGACTCGGGCCTGCTCGACGCCTGCCCGACGCTGCGTGCCGTCTGCAGCATGGCCGTCGGCTACAACAACATCGACGTGGCGGCCTGCACGGCGCGCGGCGTGCTCGTCTCGAATGCGCCCGACGTGCTGACCGAGACGACGGCCGATTTCGGCTTCGCCCTGATGATGGCGGCGGCGCGCCGCATCAGCGAGAGCGAGCATTTCCTGCGGCGTGGCGAGTGGACGAAATGGAGCGTCGATCTGTTCGCCGGCGCCGACGTGCACGGCGCGACGCTCGGCGTCCTCGGCATGGGCCGCATCGGCCAGGCGATCGCGCGGCGCGGCGCCCGCGGCTTCGCCATGCCTGTCCTGTATCACAACCGCTCGCGTCTCGATGCCGCGGTCGAGGCCGAGCTCGGCGCGCGCTACGTGAGCAAGGAGGCGTTGCTCGCCGAGTCCGATCACCTCGTCATCGTCGTTCCCTACAGCGCCGAATCGCATCACCTCGTCGGCGCCGCCGAGCTGCGGCGCATGAAGGCGGGCGCGACGCTCACCAACATTGCCCGCGGCGGCATCGTCGACGATGCGGCGCTCGCCCGTGCCTTGCGCGAAGGAACGATCGCCGCGGCCGGCCTCGACGTGTTCGAGGGCGAACCGGCTGTCTATCCCGACCTGCTCACCTTGCCGAACGTCGTGCTGACGCCGCACATCGCCAGCGCCAGCCTACCGACGCGCAAGGCGATGGCGCAGCTCGCCGCCGACAACCTGATCGCCGCGCTCGACGCTCGCCCCGGTGCGAAGCCGCCGCCGACGCCGCTCAACCCGGAGGTGCTGGCGCGCAAAGTGTAGGAACGTACCGACAGCACCCGGAGTCCGGGGCCGATAGGCGAGGCGAGGGGCGGCGAACAGAATCGGGTGCGCCGCAGGCACTCCGCATGAAACCCGAACCGCATCCGATCGTCGAGCTCGCGCGCCTGATGGAGTGGCACGAGATGGATCGCGACGGCGCGCTCTGGTTCGCGCGCACCGGCCCCATGCCATCGGCCAGCGCGGGCACGGCGGCGCTTCGATGAGGCACCCGCTCGCCGCGTGGCGAGCCGGCGTCCGCTGGCCGTTCGCGATGCTGGCGCTGATCGCCATGGCGCTGATCGCCGTCGGTGCTTGCGAAGCGGCAGGCTGGCCGTTTCTCGTCTCGCCGGTGCAGCAGTGGCTGGCCAGGACGCTCGATCGTCGCGTCATCTTCGACGGCGATACAGGATCGGATGGCGCCGTTCGCATCGGCCTCATCGGCAGCGTTCGCGTCACGGCCCCGTCGATGGAGATCGGCCCGCCTGCGTGGAGCTCGTCGCCGCACATGCTGCTGGCCCATGACGTGCATCTGAAACTCGGCTACCTCGATTTGTGGCGAGCCTGGAGCGGCGGTCCGCTGCATGTGAAGGATCTCGAAGCCGGTGATCTCGACGCCTCGCTCGAGCGACGCGCCGACGGCCGAGCCTCGTGGCAGTTCGGCAGGAAATCGACGCCCGACACTAACGAGAAGCCGGCCGCGTTTCCGACCTTCGGCCGCCTGCGCGTCGACAAAGGTCATGTCGCCTACAACGATGCGATCTTGCCGACGGGCATCGACGCGCGATTCGCACTGAGCGACGGCAACGCTGCGGCTGCCGTCGTGTCGGGCGCGTCGGCGGCCAGCGATTCGGCGCGCCCGGGCAAGGAAGGGATCGTCGTTCGCGCCGGCCGACCCGCCGCGGCGTCGTCGCTGATCGCCGAGACCGTCGTCCTCGCACCCGGTGAAGGCGGCCTGAGACTCAAGGCCGTCGGCCGGTATCGGCAACTGCCCGTGCGCATCGACCTCCGGACCGCCGGGGTTCTCGGCCTGTTCGTCGCCGGCAAGCCAGCGCGGGCGCAGCCGCTGAAGCTGCTGGCTTCGATCGGCCGCGCCGATCTCTCCTTCGAAGGCAGCACGACGGACCCGCTGCACTTCGCTGGCCTCGAGGGCCGGTTCACCCTGGCCGGGCCGTCGCTGGCTGCCGTCGGCGATCTGCTCGGCATCACGCTGCCGACGACGCCTGCGTTCAAGACGAGCGGCTCGCTCGCCAAGGACGGCAAAGTCTGGAATGCCGTCATCGATTCCGCTGCGATCGGCAGCAGCCGCCTGACCGGCGCCTTCACCTACGACAAGCGGCCGAAGGTGCCGCTGCTCTCGGGCCGAATCGGCGGCGCGCGACTCGTCCTCGCCGATCTCGGCCCGGCCGTCGGCACCCCGGTCGACGGCGAGCCTTCTTCTGCTGGCGACGATCGCGTCATTCCCGACAGGCGCTTCGATCTTCCCTCGCTGCGCGCGATGGACGCCAACGTGGTCGTCGAGATCTCGATGTTCGATCCGGGAACGACCCTCATCGAGCCGCTGCGGCCCGTCCGGGCGCACATCCTGCTCGCCGACGGCGTGCTGACGATCGCCGATTTCGAAGGCAATACCGCCGAAGGCCGCCTGGTCGGCTACCTGCAGCTCGACGGACGCGGCACGCAGGCCTTGTGGACGGCCGACATGCGGGCTCTGGGCGTCGACCTGGCCCGGTGGCTGCGCCTGAAGCGCAAGGGCGACGCGCCGCCGTATCTTTCCGGCAAACTCGACGCGCTGCTCAAGGTCAAGGGCGAAGGGCGCTCGACGGCCGAGATCCTCGGCAGCCTCGACGGCGACATTCGCGCCCACCTTCGCGATGCGGCGATCTCGCACGTCGCGATCGAAGTCGCAGGCCTCGACATCGCCCAGGCCCTCGGCATGCTCGTGAAGGGCGACGATGCCTTGCCCGTCCTGTGCAACGTCGTCGACCTCGATGTCGTCAAGGGCGTCGCCCAGCCCAGGGTCTTCGTCATGAACACCAGGGATTCGACGGTCTGGATCGACGGCTCGGTATCGCTGAAGACCGAAGCGCTCGATCTGCGCGCCGTCGTCTCGCCCAAGGATTTCAGCCCGCTGACCCTGCGCACGCCCATCCATGTGCGCGGCGTGCTCGGCAAGCCGGCGGTCTCGCTGGAATTGGGCAAGCTCGCCGGCAAGGCCGGCGCCGCCGCATTGCTTGCGCTCCTGAACCCGTTGGCCGCAATCGTTCCATTCGTCGACCCTGGCTCTCGCACGGCGGCCAGGAATGCGGACGCCGAATGTGCGCGCCTCGTGAAGACGAGCGGCGTCATTGCGCGGGCGACGTTGACGCCGAAGACGCTCCACGTGCCGCCGGCGGCGCTCGCCAAGGCGGCGAGCGCGCTGCGGTGAGGCCGCGGCTACGCCTTGCGCTTCCTGCTGTCGAGCGAGCCTTCGCCTTTCGAATGCGACTTGCCAATGTTTTCGGCTTTTCGCATCTCATCGGCCTGCTGCGCGGACTCGGGCGCCGCATCGTGGCCAGCGCGATCGACCTGGCCCGATTTCGCGAACTCTTCGCTCGCCTTGTCGTATCGGCGTGCGGCGTCGTAGTCGCCTTCGCCCTGAACTCGGTCCTTTTTCGGGGTGCTCATCTCGTTTCTCCTTGAGGGTTGGAAAAAGCGCGGTCCACCGTCAGGCGGCGAGAGACTCGCGCTGTGGCGGGATCTCTTCGGTCACGACTGCGAACTTTCGGAGCGAGCTCGTGCCGAAGCACATCGTGATCGGCACGTCGCCAGCGTCGCGGCCGCGGGCCACGACGATGCGGCCGATGCGGCGGCAGTTGTGCCGCGCATCGAAGGTGTACCAGCGGTCACCGAGGAAGACTTCGAACCAGGCGCTGAAGTCCATCGGCTCGGGCACGGCCGGCACGCCGATGTCGCCGAGATAGCCGGTCGTGTAGCGCGCCGGCAGGTTCATGCAGCGGCACAGCGTGATCGCCAGGTGCGTGAAGTCGCGGCAGACGCCCTGGCGTTCGCGATAGGCGTCGAGCGCGGTGCGCGTCGGCCGCGCGGTCTGGTAGTTGAACGTCAGGTGCCGATGCACGAAATCGCAGATCGCTTGCACCCGTGCCCAGCCCGGCGGCGTGGTGCCGAAGCGGCTCCAGGCGAAGGCAAGCAGCTCGCTGTCGACCTCGCAGTAGCGGCTCGGCAGCAGGAACTGCAGCGTCGCCAGCGGCAGCTCGGTCGGGTCGCGCTGGCGCGCGTCGACGTCGACCTCGTCGAGCTGGCCCGAATCGCGGATCTGCGCCTCGTTGGTGAGCCGCACCGCGTCCATGCCGAGCGGCACGTTGACGCGACCGCAGTGATTGCCGTAGCTGTCGACGTATTCTTCAGGCACCAGGCCGCCGCTGACGCGAAGATCCTCGGGCATGACGAGGTCGTCGCGGCGCGATGGATGGACCCGCAGCAGGTAGATGAGCGCCATCGGCGTTGCCACGGACAGCTCGATGTCGAAGCCGATTCGGATGAGCATCTGAAAACTCCCGCGGCGTCGAAGTGCCGCGGGCAAAGCCTCTCACGGCGAGGCCCTGGCGCGCATCCGACTTTGGCGATGCAGGCTGTAGGAAAGCGTCGCGTCGCTGCGGCTGCCACCGGAAGTAGGCAACGTCCGACGAGACGGAGCGGGCTCCACTGGCTCACCCGGCCCGGCGTTATGCGTACGCTTCTCGACAGGAGGCTCGCATGGCAACCTTGACCGATCGGATCGATCGTTTCGTCCGCTGGTTCTTCAACTCTTCCCCGGACCAGACCTTGATCGAGCCTCGTCCGGTGGTGCCGCGCAAGGCGGCGAAGGTGCCGGGCAGCAAGCGAAGCCGCGGCGCGGCCGAACGCCGGAGCGGGAAGGAGCGCAGGTCGACGGCAATAGGCCGCAGCGGACCGGTGGACGCATGAACGCGTTCGCCGCTCACCCGGTCGTTCGCCTGAGCGCCTTCGCCGGAGCCGCCATCGCCGCTCTCGTCTTGCTTATCGTGTTCCATGCGGTCGTCGCCGGCGCAGTGGCGCATGCCACCGAGCGCCGCGCCGAGGCCGAGGCCGTCGCCGTGCGGGTGGCAGCGGCGCGTTGGGCCGTGCAGCCGCGCAACTTCGCGACGCGCGGCGTGTCGCTTGTCGGCGCGAGCGACTGAGCCGGCCGCTCCCTGCTTGCGTTTGCCGGCCCCCGGGCACCGCGATAATCGCGCCAAGCCGCGCGGCGCGGTGGGAGCGCGTTTATGAGCCGTGAGGAAGACTCCCTGGTCGTCTGCGAGCAGTGCGGGATGGCGCACCGCTGGCGTTCGCTCGGGCGAGGCGTTGTGGCCCGATGCGTGCGTTGCGAGGCCGTGCTCGGGCGCAGCCATCGCCTTCAGCTGCCGACCGTTCTCGCCTTGACCGTGACCGCCGCCGTCGCCTTCGGCATCGGCATCAGCACCGACGTCCTCTCGCTCAGGCTGCGCGGCGCTTCCCACTCGGCGACCTTGCCGCAGGCGATCATCGCGACCTGGGGCGAGGGGCAGGAAATCATTGCCGCGGTCGCGGCGATCACGGCGCTGGTGGCGCCCGCGCTCTTCATCGCCCTTCGGCTCTACATCCTCGTCCCGCTGGCCGCCGGCCGCGTCCCGCATGGTTTCGCGATCTGCGTCCGCGCCCTGCATCACGCGAGCCGCTGGAACATGGTCGAGGTCTTCACGATCGGCGTCTTGCTTTCGCTCGTGCGCCTGTCCGGCCTCGCGGATGCGGCGCCGGGGCCGGGGCTGTTCGCACTCGGTGCCGTCACCTTGCTGTTCGCCGCGATCGAATCGGCCGGGACCAAGCACCTGTGGTGGCAGGTGCGATGAGCGCCGCGGAAGCCCGCGCCGGCGCGCCGCGCGTCCTCGGCTGCGAGAGCTGCGGCCTCGTCTCGGCCAATGTTCTCGCGGGCGACGCATCGGGCGAGCTCGTCCAGCACTGCCCGCGCTGCGGCCACGTCCTGCGCGAGACCAAGCCGATGAGCGTGCAGCGCACCTGGGCCTGCGTCATCGCCGCTGCGGTGCTCTACGTTCCGGCCAACGCCCTGCCGGTCATGATCACCGTCTCGGCGCCTGATCGCGAGGAACATACCCTGCTCGGCGGCATCCGCGAGCTGTGGGTCGACGGCTCGTGGGGGCTGGCGGCGATCGTCTTCATCGCCAGCATCGCCGTGCCGGTGCTGAAGATCTGCGTCCTTGCGCTCCTCGCCTGGACCGTGCAGCTCGCACCCGGCTGGCGTCGCCTCGAACGTGCCAAGCTCTATCGCCTCATCGAAGCGGTCGGCCATTGGTCGATGCTCGATGTCTACGTCGTCGTTCTGCTCGCCGCGACGATCCGCTTCGGGCCGCTGGCCAGCGTGCGTCCGGGGCCGGGGCTGCTTTCATTCGCCGCCGTCGTCGTGCTGACGATGCTCGGGACGCACAGCTTCGATCCCAGACTGATCTGGAAAGATGGCCGACGAACCGACTGAATCGCCGCTACCCGGCGCTCGGCCACCCTCGGCGGAGGCGGAGCTGCCGCAGCCGAGCGTCACGCCGGTGCGGCGCTGGAACGTCTCGCTCGTCTGGCTGCTTCCCGCGGTGGCGATCGCGATCGGTGCCTCGCTTCTTTTTCGCACCGTCTTTCTCGTCGGGCCGAGGATCGAGATCGAGTTCGCTTCGGCAGAGGGCGTCGAAGCCGGCAAGACCGATGTCCGCTACAAGGAGGTCGTCATCGGCAAGGTCGTGTCGATCTCGCTGCGTGGCGCCAAGAAGCGCGTCGTCGTCGGCGTCCAGCTCGACCACTCGGCCTCCGGCATCGCGGTCGAGGACACGACCTTCTGGGTCGTTCGCCCGCATATCGGCATCGGCGGCGTGAGCGGGCTGGGCACACTGCTGTCCGGTTCCTACATCGCCGCCGACGCCGGCGTATCGAAGCGTTCGCAGAGCGAGTTCAAAGGCCTCGAGGCGCCGCCGCTGGTCTTGCGCGGCGAGCCCGGCTCGATCTTCGTCCTGCGCTCCGAGGATCTCGGCTCGCTCGAAGTCGGCTCGCCCGTCTTCCATCGCCGAGCCGGCGTCGGCCGCGTCGTCGCCTACACGCTCGATCCCGATCGCGACGAGCTTTTGCTCAAGATCTTCGTCGAGGCGCCGTACCAGAAGCTCGTGACGACGGCCACGCGGTTCTGGAACGCCAGCGGCATCGATCTCACGGTCAACGCGAGCGGCCTCACCCTCAACACGCAGACGCTGGCCTCGGTGCTATCCGGCGGCCTCGCCTTCGAGAGCATGCCCGGCCTCGGCGTGGCGCTGCCGGCGCCCGCCGACTCGGTCTTCACGCTCTACAGCGACCGCCGTTCGGCGCTGGCCCCGCCGGACGGGCCACCGGTGCGCGTGCGGATGGTGTTCGATCAGTCCGTGCGCGGCCTGAACGAAGGCGCCGTGGTCGATCTGCTCGGCATCGAGATCGGCCATGTCACCTCGATCGCGCTGCAGTACGACGGCCCGCACAAGCGCTTTCCGGTCGAAGTCCTGGCCGAAATCCATCCGCTTCGCCTCGGCCCGCTGCGCAACGCGTTGCTGAAGGCGGCCGGGCCGGCGAACGGCCGGCCGGACGACGCGGTCGTCCTGCAGCAGCTCGTCGCCAACGGCGTGCGCGCCCAGATTCGAAGCGGCAACCTGCTGACCGGCCAGCTCTATGTCGCGCTCGATTTCGTCGGCAAGCAGCCGGTGCGCGTGGCGATGGATGCTGACGGATCGATGGCCCTGCCGACCGTCCCGGGGACGCTGAGCGAAGTGCAGCCGCAGATCGCCGAGATCGTCGAGAAGATCAGCAAGATCCCGTTCGACGAGATCGGCAAGGACCTGCGCACGACGCTTGCCGATGCGAGCGCGACCATTCGGCAACTGACGCCCGAGGCGCAGAAGACGCTGGTCGAGGTGCAGCAGACGCTTGCGAAGGCGCAGGCCTCGCTCGACAGCCTCGACCGCAACGTCACGGATCCGAACGCGCCGGTGCAGCACAACCTAGAAGAGACCTTGCTCGAGCTGCAGCGCGCATCGCGGTCGCTGCGCGTGCTTTCGGACTATCTCCAGCAGCATCCCGAGTCGATCCTGCGCGGCAAGCCGGCGGATCCGGCGCTGCCACAACGCTGAAGGTGGCAGCCGCCATGCGCCGACGCATTCGCCCGTTCCTCGCCGTCGCATCGCCTGTCACGATGGCCGCCGTCCTTGCGCTCGGCGCGTGCGCATCGGCAGGGCTGGCGGTGCATCTGCAGACGCTGATGCCGGCCGAGCTGGCGCCGCGCAGCGTAGCCGCCGTCGCTGGCGCGCCGATGGCGATCGTGCTCGAGCCGATTCGTCTGCCGGCACGAGTCGATCAGCCGCAGTGGCTCGTTCTCCTGCCCGACGATTCGCTCCTTGCGCTCGAGCAGGAGCGCTGGGCCAGCCCGCTGCGCGACGAATTCCGCCAGGCACTGCTCGAGGAGCTCGTCGCCCACACCGGCGTCGTCGAGGTGCGCGCCCTTGCGGCCGGCGCGGCGCCGCCCGTGCGCGTCGGCGTCGAGGTGCGCCGCTTCGATTCGATCCCCGGTCGCGAAGCGCGAATCGAAGGGTCGTGGACCTTGCGTTCCGGCACGCCGGGCGCTCTACCCTGGCGCTGCCAATGGCTCGTTCGCGAGCCGGCCGCGCCCGGAATCCCAGCACTCGCGGCGGCGCACCGACGCGCCGTTGTTCGCCTTGCCGACGGCATCGGCGATAGCCTCGTCGCCCTGCGGCGCGGCAGCCCGATCGAATGCCCGCGATCCGATCCGCGCTGACCGTCAGGGGGAAGGCTTGCACACGGCCTTGCAACCGTGTCTCTGGTCGCTACTCGGTGAGCCAGTCGCTCAGCTCGTCGGCGTGTTCCTGTTCCTGAGCGAGGATCGATTCGAGGATGCGGCGCGTCGTCGAGTCCTTGTCGCCGATGAGCGCGATCATCTGGCTGTAGGCCTCGATGGCGACGCGCTCGGCGACGAGGTTCGCGCGGATCATGGCCTGCAACTCGAGCGAGCCGTCGTAGTCGGCATGGCTGCGCTCGGTTAGCGTCGCCGGTGCGAAGTCGGGCTCGCCGCCGAGCTGGACGATGCGCTCGGCGATCATGTCGGCGTGCGCCGTTTCCTCGTTCGCATGGACGAGAAACTCCTCGGCGATCTTCGGCGAGGCGAGGCCCTTGGCGGTGAAGTGGTGGCGCTTGTAGCGCAGCGTGCAGACGATCTCGGTGGCCAGCGCATCGTTAAGGAGCTGGATGATGTCCTCGCGCCACGGCCCGTAGCTCGGAGTGACGGCGCCATCCTCGAGGCTGCGCTTGGCCGCCTCGAGAGCAGTCTCGTCGAGACGCAGGCGCGTCTGGCCGGTGCTGGGAGTCTTTCCGGTCTTCATGCTTGTTCTCCTTGTCATCGGTTGGAAATCGCCTTCGCACCGAGCAGCGCGAAGAGCAGAACGGCGACGAACAGGACGAGGAAGACGATGAAGAGAATCTTCGCGATGCCGGCCGCGCCCGCGGCGACGCCAGTGAAGCCGAACAGGCCGGCGACGAGCGCGACGATCGCGAAAAAGATGGCCCACTTGAGCATGTCGTTTCTCCCTGCGCGGGCGCTTTCGCAAGAAGTGCGAAAGCCGCCGTCGATGCCGATACTGTAGGCAGCGTCATTCGCGTCCTGCATCGGAGCGTCGCGTGTGCGCCTGTAGGAGAGGGCCGGAACGGGCCGACGGAAGACGGCCTCAGTCTGGTTGCGCTACGGCCTGTTAACGCTACGGGAGAGTTCGCGCTCCCGTAGCGTTAGCAGGCCCTAGGGCCGTCGCCGCCTCGTCCGTTTCGCGCTGCGCCGCGTCGAGAACAACGAGATAGCAGGCACCGGGGCCAAGCGTCGACCAGCACAGGCGCTCGCCGGACTGCAGCAGCATCGCCGAATAGGCAGCGGCCTGCTCGGCTGGGTGCGCGCCGCTCGGCCGCGCGAAAAGAACGCGAAGCTTCTTGCCATCGCGCGTGAGCACGATCTCGGCATCGTTCCAGGCGCCGGGCAGGCGCGGCGTGAACGAGAGTTCGTCGCCACGCTGCGCGAAGCCGAACATCGATTCGATGGCGGCGCGCTGCATCCACGCCGCCGAGCCGGTGTACCAGCTCCAGCCGCCGCGGCCGACGTAGGGCGGCGCGCTGTAGACATCGCCGGCCATGACATAGGGCTCGATCTCGTAGGCCGGCCCGCGCGTCGGGTGGCGCGAGCGGTGCGCGGGGCTGAGGTAGCTGAAGTATCGATAGGCGGCCTCGGCATCGCCGCGGTCGGCCTGGGCCATCAGCGCCCAGACGCCGGCGTGCGAATACTGGCCGCCGTTTTCGCGTACCCCGCGCGGATAGGCCTCGATGTAGCCCGCGCTCGGCTGTTCGAATCGAAGCGGCGGATCGAGAAGCTTGATGAGGCCGGCCTCGCGGTCGACGAGATGGCTGTCGAGCGCTTGCATCGCGCGGCGGGCGTACGGCTCGGGCGCGGCATGTGAGAGCACGGCCCAGGCCTGGGCGATGAGGTCGATGCGGCACTCCTCGTTGGCGCTCGAGCCGAGCGGCGAGCCGTCGTCGAAGAAGGCGCGGCGATACCACTCGCCATCCCAGCCTTCGCGCTGCAAGGCGGTTCGCCAGCCGCGCATCGCTTCGCCCCAGCGGACCGCGCGGTCCGTCTCGCCGCGCTGCTCGGCCAGCGGCGTGAAGCGGGCGACGATGTCGCAGAGAAACCAGGCGAGCCAGACCGATTCGCCGCGGCCTTCGTGGCCGACGCGATTCATGGCGTCGTTCCAGTCGCCCGTGCCCATGAGCGGCAGGCCGTGCACGCCGACGCCGAGGCTGCGATCGATGGCGCGTGCGCAGTGCTCGTACAGCGGCGCCGCGTCGGCGCCGACGTCCGGCGCGTAGTAGGCGTCTTCGGCGCCCGGCGGCACCGGGATGCCCTCGAGGAAGGTCACGCTCTCGTCGAGCAGCGTCGCGTCGCCGGTCGATTGCAGGTAGTGCAGGGCGGCGTGCGGCAGCCAGAGCAGATCGTCGGAGAAGTGCGTTCGCACGCCGGCGCCGGTCGGCGCATGCCACCAGTGCTGCACGTCGCCTTCGGGGAACTGGCGCGAGGCCGAAAGGACAATCTGCTTGCGCAACATGTGCGGTGCGGACCAGGCGAGCGCCATCGAGTCCTGCAGCTGGTCGCGATACCCATAGGCGCCGCCGGCCTGGTAGAAGCCGGCCTTCGCCCACAGCCGGCAGGCGATGGTCTGGTAGAGCAGCCAGCGGTTGACCATCGCATCGAAGAGCGGGTCGGGCGTGCGCACGACGGCGCCGCCGAGCAACTCGTCCCAGCGGCTGCGCACGTGTTGCATGCGCCTGAGCGCAGGGACCATGGCGGCGCTTTCGGCGAGCACCTGCGCGCCTTGCGGGCTCGCCGACCAGCCGAGCAGGAAGACGCGATCGACCAAATCGCCGGCGCGCAGCTGCAGCCGCGTCGCGATGGCGGCGCAGGGGTCGAGGCCGGCGCCGCTCGCCTGCCCGTATTGATCCGGAACGACAAGGCGGCCGCGCGCGTCGAACGATTCGCGGCGGTCGCAAGTCCAGTCGATCATCTCTTCGCTGTCGCCGGCGAGGCCGAAGAACGCGGTGCCGCCGCCGAAGCCACCGGATCGATCGCGCTGCGTGCAAAAGAGCGTGGTCATGCGTCGCTCGGGCTCGGCCGCTTCGCCGGGCCGGGGGCCGGCGCTCGCGTCGGCCCCCGGCGCGGCAGGGTGGCTCGCCATCTTCGTGTGCGTGGTGCCGCGATCGGCGCGATTGGCGCCCAGGATCCATTCGGCGATGCCGATGATGCGCAGCTGCAGGGTCCTGTGGCCGCGATTGACGAGGCGCACGCGCACCTGCTTGATCGAGGTCTCGGCGTCGACGCACCAGGCGACGCTGACGTCGAGGGCGCCGCGACGATGGCTGATGACGCTGTAGCCCTGGCCGTGCGAGACGCGGTATTCGGCCCCGGCATCGCCCGCGGCACCGGGCGCGACGCTCCAGGCCTGCAGGGTTCGCGTGTCCTGCAGGAGCAGCCATTCGCCGGGCGGATCGCTCACCGGATCGTTCGACCACGGCGTCAGCATGTTGAGCCGGCTGTTCAGCGCCCAGCTGTAGCCGCCGCCGGCTTCGCTCAGCTGGGTCCCGAACTCAGCATTGGCGAGGACGTTGATCCACGGCCGCGCCGGGCGCATCAGCGCCGTCACGTCGAAACGGAACTCGCCGCTCGTCTGCGCGAAGTCGCCCGTGGGCCGCCGCGGCACGATTTCCGCGCCCATCTCGGGAGCGAGCGCCGTCGTCGAGACGGCCTGGCGTTCCTCGAGCCCGGCGTCGTGTGCTTCGATCAGGTCCTGCACGTGACGGGCGAGCGGGCGCCCGTCGGCGTTGAGCCGAACGCGGGCGAGCGCGCGCAGCGTCGCCGTCTCGTCGGCGTGCAGGTCGCTCGCCTGGAGGATATGGAATGCGGTCTCGGCGGCGCCGGGCTCGGCGTTGTGCGCGGCAAGGTGCGCCTCCTTGAGGGTCACGATCTCCCGGTGGAGCGCCATCAGGTAGGACGCCGGCTCGTGATTGACGACGACCAAGTCGCAGCTGATGCCGCCCCACGACCAGATGCGCAGGGCTTGCGCCATCGTTCGCAGCAGCCCCAGGCCTTGCGCGACGCCGGCCGAGACGAGAACGATCGGCCGGTCGCCAGAAATGCCGAAGCGCCAGAGCAGGCGCCGGTCGCACACGTCGGCGGCCTCAGCGCGACGGGCGTGCGTGCGCGTCAGCGTCAGGGCGAGCTTGGTGGTGAGGGTCTGGATCGCCGCATGGGTCTCGGCGCTGATCCGCGTCTCCCGGATGCGGATGCCGGCCAGCGTCGCCGACATCATCGATGCACGCTCGACGTGGCTCGGCTGGCGATACTTGTCGATCACGGCGTTCAGGGTCGTACGGTTGTCGGCGGCCGCGGTGCAGAAGGTGATGCGCGCCTTGGCCCGCGGCGCGATCTGCAGGCGCACGGCGAACGCCGAGACCGGGTCGAGGCCGGTGTCGAGGGCGGCCACTTCGCTGCCGACCGCTGCCTCGGGCGGATCGTCGAACGAAGCGAGAGGATGGCTCGAACCGCGGTTGCGGCCGAGCCATCGGCGCCGGTCGACCTGGACGCGAACGCCCGTGGGAAGCGGCTCCGCGTGGGCGATGAAATGCGCCGCGAGCACGCTCTTCTCGGTGGCCAGACGAGGCTTGCGCTCGAACACCAAGGCCTGGTGCTGGGCCTGCCATTCGGCGCTGACGAAGAGGTTCTGGAGGGCCGGATGCGACTCGTCGGCACGGGCGTCGCACAGGGTCACCTCGAACGCCGACATCAGCTCGATGTCGAGCGGGCGGTCGCCGAGGTTGCGCAGCTCGACGCGGCGGAACTCGATGTCGTCTTCGGGGCTGACCCAGACCGTCGTCGTCGCCTGAACTTCGGACCACGAGGCGCTGAACAGCACGCGGTCGACGTGAAAGCTGCTCTGATAGTGCGCGGCTCGGTCCGGCGCCGGATGCTGCGTCAGCGAGACCGGCCGGGGCTGGCGGTCCCAGCGCATGTGGAAGAACGTGCCGTAGGCGTCGCGTAGCGCGTCGTCGCGCGAGCGCGAGACATCCAGCGCGCCCCAGCGGCTCGTCCCGGCGCCGTTGGCGCGCAGGGCGACGGCGTAGCGGCCGTTCGAGAGCAGATGCGTGGGCTCGATCGCCGACATGCCGGGAAGAACCTCGTGCAACATACCCGGGCCGCGCCTGGACAGGGTTCCCGGCGCCGGGCGCGCCGGCGCTTCGTGCATCACCGGCACCTCGCGCGGTGCGCGCTCGTGAAGCAGCGAAGAGACGGCCTCGATGCGCGGGTCGCTCATGCCCCAGCGGCGCGGCGTTCGATCGAGCAGGACGTTGGCGAAGGCGACGATGCTCATGCCCTGGTGGTGAGCCATGAACGTGTAGACGCGGGCCACGCCTTCGTGCCCCGACTGGCGCGCCGGCGTGTAGTCGAGCGCCTCGATGAAGCCGTAGGGCAGGCGCGCGCGCGCCTGCTCGAAGCGGCGCAGGTTCGAGGCGGCGCGGTGCGGCGCGACCTGCGCCGCCAGCGCCGTCGCATACGGCGCGATGACGAGCTCGTCGGCCGGCGTGCGACGCAAGGCCAGCTTCGGCACACCCTGCGGCGCGTACTGGTAGGCGAGCGTGTGGTCGCTGCCGGCGTATGCCGATTCGGAGATGCCCCAGGGCACGTGATGCTCGTGAGCGAAGGCGATCTGCTCGAGCACCGCCGCCTGCACCGCGCTGTGCAGCACGCTGCCGTGTGGCTCGTCGAGAACGAGCGTCGGCATCAGGTATTCGAACATCGAGCCCGACCAGGATCGCAGCCCGGCGAGCGCACCGACGGCATAGAACGGCCGGCCGAGGGCCGCCCAGTGGGCGGCGGGAACGTCGCCCTTGGCGATCGCCCAGAGCCCTGTCGAGCGCGACTCGGACGCGAGCAGATCGTAGAAGCCGGCGTCGAGCTGATGCTCGGCGACGCGAAAGCCGATATGGAAGAGGCGACGCTTCTGGTGGAAAAGGAACCCGAAGTCGGGCTCGCGGGCGAGCCGTTGGCAGCTCACCACGATCGACCTGAGCCGCGCCACCGTGTCGCCGACCGGTTCGAGATCGCGCAGCGCCGAACGCAAGGTCGCGAGGTGGTCTTGCGCCGCCCAGGCCAGGTGATGCGCGGGCGAGGCGGACGTCCCGACGTCGAGCGGCGGCAAGCCGGCGTCCAGCGCTGAGGCTGCCGCGTCGAGGCGCTGCCGGAAGCGATCGGGGTCCGACGCCATGTCGACCAGCACATCGTTCGCACCGACGAGCGACGAGACCGCCGCGGCCAGCGGCGGCGGCTCGTCCGCGGCACGTAGTTCGTCGATGCGCGACTTCGATGCCGCGAGGCCGCGGCGCAGCGCAACATCGTCATTCGGCGATGCCGCCGCTTCGAGGCAGGCCTGCGCCACCGCGAGAAGGTGGACGCAGAGGTTGCCGCTATCGACGGTGGAGACGTAGAGCGGCAGCAGCGGCGCCGTGGTCGTCGTGTCGTACCAGTTGAGGAAGTGACCGCGATGCCGCTGCATGTTCGCGAGCGTCGCGAGCGTCGCTTCGAGGCGCTCGATCATGTCGACGCGGCCGATCCAGCCGAACTCGCGCGCGCACGCCGTCGCGAGCAGGTAGAGGCCGATGTTGGTCGGCGACGTGCGATGCGCCACCATGTCATGCGGCGCGGTCTGCAGGTTGTCGGGCGGCAGGTCGTTCTCGCTCGCGGCGATGCAGCGCTCGAACAGGCGCCAGGTGTCACGCGCGACGCCGGCGAAGAAAGCGTGATCGGCCGGCGACAGCGCGTCGGCTCGACGCAGCGACCGCGGCCGGCTCACCCACCACGTCCATGCCGGCGACAGCGCCCAGACGATGCAGAGCAAGGTGCCGAGCACCGCATGCGGCGTGTCCGCGGCAATGAGCAGCAGCCACAAGACCAGCGCCGCGAAAGGCACGCCCCAGTGCTTGCGCACGAGCGACGCGAGCCGCGTCGTCGCCGACGCCTGCGCGGCGGCCGCGGTCGTCCATTCGAGGAGATGGCGCCGGCTGACGAAGGTGCGCCAGAGCGCACGGACGATCCCGTCGGCGGCCATCAGTGCGAGCTGCAGGAGTTGGGCGAGCAGCCAGGCGCCGCTCAGCAGCGCCCGCGCCAGGTCGGCCAGGCCCTGGCGGTAGAAATGGGCGCGGGCGATTTCGTCGCGGCTCGGCGCGAAGCCGGCGACGGCGCCCATCAACGGCCCCGCGGTGAACGCAAGGGCGACGAGCGCGAGCACGGCCCATGGCGATGCGACTCCCGAGGCGAGCGCGAGCACGACGAGAGCCAGCGACATCGGCGCAACCAGCGAGCGGCGCAGGTTGTCGATCATCTTCCAGCGGTTGACGGCGCGAATCCGGAAGCGCCTGGCGTTCAGCAGCAGCGGCAGGAGCTGCCAGTCGCCGCGCGTCCAGCGGTGCACGCGCGAGGCGGCAACGTCGGCATGGAAAGGCGCGTCCTCCAGCACCGTGACGTCGGTGACGGCGGCGCAGCGAACGAGCGAGCCCTCGAGCAGGTCGTGGCTGAGCACCTGGTTCTCGGGCAGCCGTCCGCCGAGAACGGCGTGAACCGCATGAACGTGGAGCAGCCCCTTGCCGGTGAAGGTGCCTTCGCCGAACAGGTCCTGATAGACCTCGGACGAGGCGACGCTGTACGGGTCGATGCCGCTCTGTCCGGAGAAAAGCCAGTGATAGAGCGTCACGTCTTGCGGCGAAGGCAGCGGTGTCGCGACGTGCGGCTGCAGGATGCCGTAGCCGCGTTCGACGCGACTGCGGTCGGCCGCGAGGCGCGGCTGGTTGTGCGGATGCGCGGCGATGCCGACGAGGTCGCGCAGTCTTCCCGGCGGCAGGCGCGTGTCGCTGTCCAGCGTGAGAACGTAGCGCACGTCGGGCGCGACCTGCGACGCCGGCCCGAGGTCGACGAACGGACTGGGCGAGCCCTCGGCAAGCATCGTCAGCAGCTGCTCGAGCTTGCCGCGTTTGCGCTCCCAGCCGATCCACAGTTGTTCCGATTCGGCGAAGCGCCGCTCTCGATGCAGGACGATGAATCGCAGCGGCCGGCCCGCTTCGACCGGATAGAGTGCGTTGAGACGCTCGATCTCGTCCCGGGCCGCGTCGAGGAACGCCTGGTCGTCGGGGGTTCGCTCGGTCGCGGCGTCGGCCCAGTCGGAGAGCAGGGCAAACTGCACGCCGTCTTCCGGATTGGCGAGGTAGTGCAGCTGCAGCTGATGCGCGAGGCCGGCGCCGGAGCTTGGCCGCGTCAGCATCGCCGGAATGACCACCATGGTCCGGTGTTCGTCCGGGATGCCGGCGAGAAGCGCCAAGCGGGGCAGCCGGCTCGGCCGTGACGACTCGCTGATCAGCCGGTTGATGACGGCCACCGCCATCTCGGAAGCGGGGAAGATGAGTAGCATGCTGGCAAGAAGCGTCCGCCATGGCGTCGCTCCGGCCGCCGGCAGCGCGACGCCGTAGTGGAACAGCATCCAGACGACGATGCCGGCCGTCGCTGCGGTGAACGCGCCGAGGTAGAGCGGCAGCGTGATGCGGCGCAGCCGTCGCAGCCGTCGCCGCGCGTCCTTGCCGGGCAGCCCGAGCGCCGGCAGCAGCTGAACCTGGCCGGCGCCGTGCAGCCAGTAGCCGGCGACGGCCTTCGACTCGTCGCCGTCGGGCGCCTCCTTCGCGGCGCGATGCATGAGACCGAGCAGTGTCTCGGCCACGACACGCTCGCTCTTGCCGCATTTCTTTGTCAGCTTCTCGATGGCGTGCAAGGTCTGGTCGCGCGTGTCGTCGCGCTCGGCGGCAAACGCCGGCGAGCCGAGCATCAGCTGGATCAGCGCGCTCGCCCTGGCGACGATGTCAGACCAGTCGGCGTCGCCGATGGAACGAAGCGAGGTGATCGCGTTGCCGACGCTCAGGTTGTCGGCAGCCTGCGCCGCCGGCAGGCGCGTCTGGATCTCGGCCAGGTGCGGCGCGACGCGCTGCAGCCATTCGAGCGCCGTCGTCTCCGCGGCCGAGCGATGGTCCTGCAGTCGTTGCGCGACCTGGGCCAGAAAGAGCTCGCCGACGCCACGCCGATTGAGCAGCTCGAGAAGGGCATCCAGGCGCGCCGGTGGATACGCTTCGATGCTGTCGCAGCAGCGGTTGGCGACCTCGCGTGCCGCCTTGTTCGCCGCGACGCGCTCCGCTAGGCGGCGCAGGTTCTCGATGAGAACGACGCGCAAGGTTGTCGGCAGGGCCCACAACTCGCCGAGCGTCAGCTCGCGGGTTGTCTCGTAGGCCTCGAGGAAGCGGACGAGCAGGTCTTCGTTGAAGGCGCTATCCGTGTGCGCGACGAAGGCCCAGGCGACGCCGTAGATGCGCGGCAAGCCGACCAGCGGCTCGTCCTGCAGCACCGGCAGGTCGCGGAAATAGCGGCGCGGCAGGCCGTCGTTGATTTCGCGCAGCTGCGCTTCGATGATGTGAAAGTTGTCGAGCAGCCACTCGGCGGCCGGGCTCACGTCGTAGCCGGACTTTGCCTGCCAGCCGATGTAGTGGTGCGCCTCGCGCAGGATGCGGATGTTGTCGCGCAGGCGCGGAAAGAAGGCCGTCGAGCCCGAGGGCGCGAATCGCGCGGCGTGCGTTTCGCCGAGGCTGACACCGTGCTGGGCGAAGCGCTCGGGACCGAAGATCTCCGAGCGATTGGGCCGCTCCAACGGGCCGCGGGCGGGATCGAGGATGTCGCCCAGTGCCGCCGATGCGTCAGGCACCAGCCGCAGCAGTTCGGGCGCCGCCATCGGTCGTTCAGACGACGAGCGAGGCCACTCCGAAGACGAACCCGATCACGATCAGGGTGGTCACGAAACGCGGGGCGATGAATCCGTGAATGGTGTCGGCGACGCAGCGCAGGCCGAACATGCGACCGCGCGAGCCGTTGCAGTGGTCGACATGGGCGCCGAGGGCGGAGAGTTCCATCGGCGACGTGTCGACGGCGCCGTCGAGCGTCGCAGTGGCCCAGAAAGGCACGGAATGGTTCATGGCGGCTTGGCCGGACGCTTGGGAGTTCATTTCACGAGTGCGCGACATTCGGGCGATGGTAGGAACCGCCAGCGTCGCCGTCTGTCGGTCGGCGCCGTGACGCCTGTAGGACGTTTCCTATGCAAGGTTTGAGCCATGCGATTTTCTTACGCGCAAAAAAAACGCGCCGAGGCGCGTTTTCAAGACCCCGCGGAGGGGAGTCCGGCCGATGGCCGCGCGGGGCGGCTGTTCGGCAAGGGGCCGTTGGGAGGTAATCGGTCAGGAAGCCATTGGCAAATCGGATGCCGGGTCCGCGCTGTCCTTGGCGCCGCGCTTGGCCGGCATGATGGAGTCGAGCATCTGCATCCAGGATTCGATCGGCATGCGTTGCAGGGCATGCGCTGCGAGTTGCGGCATCAGGCCGACGAAGAGCGCCGGGCGGAGCAGCCATTTCCAGGGCTTCGAGAGAGTGAAGAGGGCGCCCACGACCAGCGAGCCGAGGATCAGCGCATACGGGTTCTTGCGTGCGACCGGGAGGATGAAACTGCGCGATGCTTCTTCGGCGATGACGCCCGCTGCATGCAGCGGATGTTGCGCCCACCAGCTTTCGACGCTCTCGATGATGAGCGCGGCGCCGGGCAATGCCTTGATGCGACCGAGGAGCTGCGTCTTGAGATCGCCAAGGCCGTCGAAAACCGAGGGCCGCGGCGGCGGGTGGGCGATATCCATCAATGCGGCGCGAAGCCGGGCCCGTGAAGCGGCGAGCCGATCGGCGGCCGATATCGGCGCCGTGTTGACGATGGGGCGTTCGACGACTGCCGACTCGCCCGCCAGCCCTGCCGTTGCCGGCAAGACCGCGCTCACGGCGCGCTCACTTCGCGCAGCATCGCCATGTCGGCGCTGAGCTGCTTCTTGACGTTGTCGAACGCGTTCTCGATCGGGCTTCGCCTGGCAAGGATCGCGCAGAGGAGCGCCGCGACGACGGTGACCGCCGGCACGGCGACGAGAACCCACGGCGCCTGGAAGCCGCTCGGCGGGAGGGCCGCCCAGAGCATGAGCGCGACGCCGGTGAACACGAGGCCGACACCGAGCAGGCAGAGCGCAGCGAGATACAAGCCCAGGCGCGTGGCCCAGGCACTGCTCGTCTTTTTGACTTCGTCGCCGACCAGTTCGGCATACGCCTCGACGTGATCGCCGAGGATTTGCGGCTCCGTCGCGATCAGGCGCAGGAGTGGATGGATCATGGTCGCGCTCGGCGCCGGGCGCGGTCAGTCGCGCGAGCGACTCATGAGGGCGACGATTCCCATCAGCAAGGCGCCCGTGGCGGCGGCGATCAGCATCGCCTTGATCGGTTCGTCCCGGACGTAGCCGACGGCGCTGTCGGAGGCGCGCAGCGCCTTCTCGCGCAATTGCTGCGACGTGTCGCGAACCGCTTCGATGCCGCGGCGCGCGGCAGCCTCGGCCTGCGACGAGACTCGGCTTAGCAATGGCGCGGTCTGATCGTGAATGTCGTCGACCTTCGCCGACAGGCTGTCGAGGGCGCCGTCGGCTGCCTTCTGGGTCGAGCGGATCGCGCTTTGCACGCTGTTCGCCGCCTTGTCGGCGATCTCCTGGCTTTGCTGGGCCAGAGGCTTGGTGGTGCTGCTGACGGTGTTCATGACGTTTCCTTGGCTAGTGATTGGCGCCGGCACTCAAACACCGGCAGGACGGAAGAGGGTGCAAGAGCGTGAGTGTGCGGCGAACCGTGGTCGGCGGCGATAGGTTGCGCGCGCGGGGAACTGTCGGGGGAGAAAACGGAGGGTTGTAGGACTTCGCCGACACGGCACCTGGAAGGGCCCTTTTGCTCATGCCGCCTCCTCGTGCACCGGCGCTTCTGCAATGGGCGCCGCAGCGGCTTCGTCGACCGGCATCGCCGGCAATGCCGGCAGCGTCGCCTCGATCAAGGTGCCCTCGCCCGGCGCCGATTGCAGGCGCATGTCACCGCCCTCGGCCTCGACGCGAAAGCGCATGCCGATGAGGCCATGCCTCGCGATGCGCGGCACGCTGTCGTCGAAACCGATGCCGTCGTCGTGCACGGCGACGCGGACCGCCGAATCGCCGTGCGGCGCGAGCGTCACGGTGATCTTCTTCGCCTTGGCGTACTTGGCGATGTTCGTGAGCGCCTCCTGAACGAGGCGATAGACCGTGAGCTGCGCGGCCGGGCTCAGTTCGACACCCTCGAGCGTGGCTTCGATCGGGATTTCGCTTCGCGCCGAGAACTCGCGCAGCAAGATCTCGAGCGCGGCGACCAGGCCGAGGTTGCTGAGCGACGAGGGCCGCAGGTCCTCGATGATGCGGCGCTTCAGCGCGATGCCGCCGTTGAGCGTTTCGTTGAGGTGGGCGAGCCGCTCGAGCGCCTCGCGCGAAGCTGCGCCGAGCCGCGACTTCAGCCGTGCGACGTCGAGCTTGGCCGCCGTGAGCAGGGCGCCGAGCTCGTCGTGCAGCTCCCGTGCCAGAAGGCTGCGCTCGTCTTCGCGGATCGTCTGCAGGTGCTGCGCAAGCGTCTTCAACTGCAGGGTTCGCGCCGTCACTTCCGTCTCCAGGCGATCGCGCTCGGTGGCGACGCGACGGCTTTCCTCGCGCGTCTGCTGCTCGAGAAGAACCGTCTGCCTCAGGTACATGAACAGAGCAAGCAGGCTGATCGCAGCCATCGCCGAGACGCCGATCCGGTTGAGCATGAGCGTCTGGTAGATGCTCTTTCGCTCCAGGTCGACGAGCGTGGACTCCTTGGCCAGGAGCTGCTCGGTCAGCTCGCGGAGGCGGTCCATCTTCTCGCTGCCGATGTTGCTCATGAGCAGGTCGCGCCATGCTTGATCGGCACCCTTGTCGTGGAGCTCGATCGTCGTCGCCAGCTCGCTCATCTTCTCGTCGCTCGTCTCGATCAGCTTCTCAACCAGCGCCCTGCTCTCCAGATCTCCTGCGTAGTGGCTCTTCAGCCAGTCGATGCTGCGGTGCAACCCTTCCTGGGCATCACGGTAGGGCGTGAGATAGTCGTCACGCGAGGTGAGCAGGTAGCCACGCTGGCCGGTTTCGGCGTTGAGCAGCGACTTCGCCAGGTCGTTCAGGTAGCCGCGAGCGGCGCTACGCTCGGCGAGCGCATTCAGGGAGGCGGTCGCATCTCGGTACGATATTTCGTTGATGACGAACATCGCCAGCGCCGCCAGCGCGGCAAGCGGAAAGACAACCACGCTGCGCCGGAAGTACGATAAAGGCTTCATTGCCACCTGCCGACCCTACACTCGCCGCACTTGCGAGCCAGGCGCCACGCCCCATGATCAGAATCGCCATCATCGACGACCACGCCATCGTACGCGCGGGCCTGAAGCAGTTCTTCTCCGAACAGGTCGACCTGGTGGTTGTCGCCGAAGCGGCGAACGGCAGGGACGCGATCGACATCGTCAGGAAGGGCGATGTCGACGTCATCCTGATGGACCTGTCGATGCCCGACCAGAGCGGCGTCGACGCGCTCGCCGCGATCAAGGCACGTGCGCCGGACCTGCCGGTGCTGATCCTGTCCGGCTTTCCCGAAGAACACTACGCGACGACGCTGCTGCGCCAAGGGGCGAGCGGCTACCTCAACAAGGAATGCGATCCCGAGGAGATCGTCAAGGCGATCCGCACCGTCTATCGCGGCCGCAAGTACATTACCGCCGGCGTCGCCGAGCTGCTCGCCGACGGGCTCGGCGGCGGCAGCGCCGACCGGCCGGCGCACGAGCAGCTGTCGGAACGCGAATTCCAGGTCTTCCTTCGGCTTGCCAAGGGCGAAACGATCGGCCACATGGCGAACAGCATGTCGCTCAGCGTCAAGACGGTGAGTACCTATCGGACTCGCGTCATGGAGAAGATGAAGCTCGAGTCGAACAGCGATCTCACGTACTACGCCCTCAAGAACGGGCTCATCCAGTAGAAGGCGACCCGCCGGGAAGCGCACTGCAGCCTTAGGCGTCGAGTTCGCCGTGTCCCGTGCCGCCGTCGGCGAGGTGGCAACAGTAGAGGATCAGCGCATCGATTTCGTTTGACTTGTCGAAGACCCGGTCGGCGCCGAGCTCGAGGCACTTGCGCCGCATGTCGGGTGTCGCATAGTTGCTGAGGACGACGAGCTTGGGCGGCGTGGGCGCAGCCGCCGCCGTCTTGAGAACACCGAGGCCGGAACCGCTCTTCAGGAAAATGTCGACGACGACCAGATCGCATGGGTTGCCCGGCAGGGCCAGCCAGCCGAGCGCGGAGGCCTCGTCTTCCGCCGTACCGACTACTTCGATGGGCGCCATTTCCTCGAGGGTAGCGACCAGGTTTTCCCGGATCACGGGGCTGTCCTCGACGATGAAGGCGCGGAGCTGACTCATGCAAAGCCGCTCTTGCACCGGCTTCGGCGATTCTTGCGGCGAAGGTTGCGGCGAATGGGTGAGGGCTGCGGCAGAAGGCAAAACGAGGGCACGCTCGACAGGCGAGAGAGAACGCCGAAGTGTTGACGAAGTGATCCGTCAGCACAAACGCCAAGCGGCTGTTTCCAGCGTAGGAGCCGTCCTACGGGCTTTCGCGGTCGTCTGGATGCTCGCCGCACTGAGTGGCTTGTCATTGTCTGCGCTCGCGAACGAGCGGGGCTCGATCGTGGTCGGCTCGAAGCGATTCACGGAGTCGTACATCCTCGGCGAGATCGTGACGCAGACGCTCCTCGCCGCGGGTCGCCCGGCCGTGCACAAGCAAGGCCTCGGCAACACCGGCATCCTCGAACAGGCGCTCGCCTCGGGCGCGGTCGACATCTATCCGGAGTACACCGGCACGATCGTTCGCGAACTGCTCAAGCGCGACGGCAATCCTTCGCTCGATGAGCTCAATCGCTGGCTGGCGCCGCGCGGTCTTGTCGCCGCGATCCCGCTCGGCTTCAACAACACCTACGCGCTGGCGATGAGCGAGGCGAAGGCCAAGGCCCTCGGCATCGCGCGCATCTCGGACCTCGCTACGGCCAAGGGCAGCGGGCTCACGTTCGGCTTTTCGCATGAGTTCCTCGAGCGCGCCGACGGCTGGCCGGCGTTGCAGCGCGCCTACGCCATGACGGCGGCGCCGATCGGCCTCGACCACGGTCTGGCCTACGACGCCGTCGCCGCGGGGAAAGTCGATGTCATCGACGTCTATTCGACCGACGCCAAGCTCGGCCGCCTCGACCTGCGTGTACTCGATGATGATCGCGCCTTCTTTCCGAAGTACGACGCGGTGCTGCTGATGCGCGCCGGTGTCGACGCCGCGCCGCTGCGCAAGCTCGCCGGCACGATCGACGCGGCGGCGATGATCGCGATGAACGGCGAAGTCGAGATCGACGGCCGGAGCTTCGCCGAGACGGCCCATCGGTTCCTCGTGAATCGCGGAATGAGCGGCGGCGGCAGCGCGGCGAGCACTGCCGCCGACTCGGCGCCGCACGACGCCGGCAAGCCCGGCCTCTTGGCCCGACTCTTCGCGCCCGACTTCGGGCGCCTGGCCCGCGAGCATCTGCTGCTCGTCTTCGCGTCGCTCGCCGCCGCCATCGCCATCGGTGTTCCGATCGGCATTGCCGCGTGGCGCTGGCCCGGCACGGCCGGCGTTCTGCTCGGCGCCGTGGCCGTGTTGCAGACGGTGCCTTCGCTCGCGCTGCTCGCTTTTCTCATCGCGCTCGTCGGCACCATCGGCGTCGTTCCGGCGCTCATCGCTCTCGTTCTCTATGCGCTGCTGCCGATCGTGCGCAACACGCATGCCGGGCTGCTGGGCGTGTCGCGCGACATGGCGCAGGCGGCGCTCTCGCTTGGCCTGACCGGGCGCCAGGCGCTCGTCTTCATCCAGCTGCCGCTTGCCGCGCCGACGCTGCTCGCCGGCATCAAGACCGCCGCCGTCATCAATGTCGGCACCGCGACGATGGCCGCGTTCATCGGCGCCGGCGGCTTCGGCGAACGCATCGTCGCAGGCCTGGCGGTCAACGACAGCACCGTAATGCTCGCCGGTGCATTGCCCGCAGCGGCGTTGGCGTTGCTCGTACAGTTTGCATTCGACGCCGCCGAGCGCTGGGCAACGAAGGGCCGCGGCGTCGGGCGCGCCTGAGCCGCGGAGGACCGACCGGACACGCAGCGGCCACTGCGACAATCGGGCATGGTTTTCGAATGGTCGACGACGGGCCTGCTCTTGGTCCTGGTCGTCATTGCGCTTTGGATCGCGTTGCGCCGGGCGCCGGCCGATGCGGGCGTCGAACGGCAGACGCGCGAGCTGCGTGACGAGGTGGCGCGCAGCGCCCAGGGCACCCGTCAGGAGCTCGGCGCGACCCTGGGTGATTTCCAGCGCACGCTGTTCGCGCAGCAGGGCGACGTGGCGCGCACGCAGAACGAGCAGATCGACGCGTTCAGCAGGCAACTCGTGGCGACACAGCAGCAGCTCGTCGATTCGCTCGGCCAGACGACGCTGGCGCAGATCGAGCAGGCACGTCTCGCGCGCGAATCGCTCGACTCGGTGCTCGCCGCGCAGGGACTTCGCCAGGCCACTTCGCTCAAGGATCTCGCCGAGGCGCTGAGCCGTCAATTGCAAGCGCTCGTTCAGGCCAACGACCAGCGCATGACGGAAATGCGCCTGGCCGTGGAAGGCAAGCTCGCGGCGATCCAGCAGGACAACGAGAAAAAGCTCGAGGAGATGCGTGCGACGGTCGACGAAAAGCTGCATGCGACCCTCGAGCAGCGTCTGGGAGAGAGCTTTCGCCAGGTCGCCGAGCGGCTCGAACAGGTGCACCGCGGCATCGGCGAGATGCAAAAGCTCGCCAGCGACGTCGGCTCGCTCAACCGCGTGCTCACGAACGTGAAGACCCGGGGCATGTTCGGCGAAGTCCAGCTGGCGGCGCTGCTGGAGCAGGCGTTGACGCTCGAGCAGTACGCGACCAACGTCGAAACCATCCCCGGAACAGGCGCGCGCGTGGAGTTCGCGATCAAGCTGCCGGGCCGCCGCGACGATGGCGTGCCGCTCTGGCTGCCGATCGACTGCAAGTTTCCGCGCGACGACTATGAGCGGCTCGTCGAGGCGCAGGAAGCGGCCGACCGGGCCGGTGTCGAGACCTTCTCGCGCGCGATCGAGATGCGCCTGCGCAAGGAAGCGCTGGCGATCCGCGAGAAGTACGTGGCGCCGCCGCACACCACCGACTTCGGCATCATGTTTCTGCCGACCGAAGGCCTCTACGCCGAGGCCTTGCGCCGACCGGGTCTGGTCGAAAGCCTGCAGCGCGAATACAAGGTCATGGTCACCGGGCCGACGACCTTGCTGGCGACGCTCAGCAGCCTGCAGATGGGATTCCGCACGTTGGCGCTCGAGAAGCGCACGTCAGAGGTGTGGGAGACGCTTGCTGCTGTGAAGACCGAGTTCGGCAAGTTCGGTGTCGCGCTCGCGCACACACGAAAGAAGCTGCATGAGGCGAGCAAGACGATCGACGATGCCGAGGTGCGAACGCGCGCCGTGGCGCGAAGCCTGCGTGGCGTCGAAAGCCTGAGTGACGAGCGCGCGCAGGCGCTTCTACCGGGAGGCTTGTTCGAGGATCAAGCCGATGCCTGAGACCTTCGGCTCGGCGGCTCGCCTGCTGCTTACCCGCACCGATCAGAACCTGATGCCGCCGGGCGATGTGGGGGCGGCCGGCGGCGCTGCCGGCGCCGCTGGCTGGGTCTCGCCGCGCGCATCGGCGCGCGCCGTCGTCGCCGGCGCCTGCTGCTCGACGATGGGCGTCGCCGGACGGTACTGATAAGTTGCCGGCAGGCGCGATTCGCGTGGGTAGCCGGCGGCATCGAGGTACGAATTCCAGACGTCGGCGGCAAGGCCACGGAGGGTCTGCGAGCCGATCGTCAGCGTCGGTGCGTCCTGCGCGCCGGTCAGCCGCAGCAGTGCGTCGCTGTCCTCCGCAGTGACGACGAGGCGCTCGTTGAACGGGATGCCGCGCTGCTTCAGCAATTGCCGCGCCGAGACGCAGGGCTCGCACGATTTCGTCGTCACGTAGAGCGTGACCGGATACTTGATTGCGACCTGGCGCAACTCGAACGGCAGCTCGGGGCCGGACTCCGGCGCCGCGGCACCGCGGGCGCCGAGCGGGATCACCTTGCCTTCGTTCGTATTGGGCTCGCGATCGGTGTATGTCACCTTGCCGTCGGTGCCGATGACCTTGAACTGCGCCTGGCTGGCTGTTACCGAAACCAGCGCCAACGCCGCCAGCGTGGCGCGTGGCAGCAGGCCGAGGATGCAGGAGCGGACATGCGAAGTCATGCGGTTTCGGGCAAAGCGAGGGCGAGGAGCGAATCTAACCGAGGGCCGCTTCGCGAACAAGCCGGCGCACGATCACAACTTCACACAAGTCGCGGCGCACCTTGCGCATATCGCTGCGCCGACTCGACGGTATTGGCGAGCAGCATGGCGATCGTCATCGGCCCGACTCCGCCCGGCACCGGCGTGATCGCCGAAGCGACTTCGCAGACGCCGGCGAAGTCGACGTCGCCGCAGAGCTTGCCTGCTCTGGGCTCGCCCTCGGGTATGTGGTTCATGCCGACGTCGATGACGACGGCGCCGGGCTTGACCATCGCCGCGGTGAGGGTATTGCGCCGTCCGACCGCGGCGACGATTACGTCGGCGTCCCGCGTCTGCCCGGCGAGATCGGGCGTCCGACTGTGGCAGATGGTGACAGTCGCATCCGCTTGCAAAAGCATGAGCGCCATCGGCTTTCCGACGGTGTTGCTGCGGCCGATGACGACGGCGTGTTTGCCGCGCAGATCGATGCCCGTGCTTTCGATGAGCTTCATGCAGCCCCACGGCGTGCACGGCTTGAACCCGGGCAGGCCGGTGACGAGGCGGCCGGCGCTTTCGATCGAATAGCCGTCGACGTCCTTCGTGACCGAGATCGCTTCGATCACCCGCCCCGGATCGATGTGCTTCGGCAGCGGCATCTGCACCAGGATGCCGTGGACGTTCGTATCGGCATTCAAGGCCGCGATGCGGGCGAGCAGCTCGGCTTCGCCGAAGCTCGCTTCGTACTTTTCGAGCAGCGAGCGGATCCCCGTTTCCTCGCAGGCCTTGATCTTGTTGCGGACATAGATCTGGCTGGCTGCATCATCGCCGACAAGGATCACGGCAAGACCGGGCCGGTGCCCGGCATTCGCGAGCTCGGTCGCTCGTTCGGCCAAGCGCGCCCGCAGGTCGCGCGCGATGCCGCTGCCGTCGATGCGCAGCGCCGTCAAACCTTCGAAGGCGCACCGAGCGCGATCTTGAGCAGGTCGGCGACGGTATTGGCGTTCAGCTTTTCCATGATGTTGGCGCGATGCGCTTCCACCGTCTTGATGCTGATGCCCAGATCGTCGGCGATCTGCTTGTTCAGCCGCCCGGCGACGATGCGCTCGAGCACCTGCGCCTCGCGCGTCGTTAGGCGCGCGAGCAGGGCGTCGCGGCTCGCCGCTTCCTGGTGCTTCGAGAAATCGATGCGCGCCCGCTCGAGCATCTTCTCGACGAGGGCGACGAGCTCATCTTCCTTGAACGGCTTCTCGATGAAGTCCTCGGCGCCTTTTTTCATCGTCGTCACCGCCATCGGTACGTCGCCGTGGCCGGTGATGAAGGTAACGGGCAGCGGCGAGCGGCGCTCGATCAGGCGGTCCTGCAACTCGAGCCCGCTCATGCCGTCCATGCGGATGTCGGCGATCAGGCAGGCGACCTCGCGTGGGTCGAATCGCGAAAGGAAGGATTCGGCCGAATCGAAGCACTTGACCCGGTAGTCCTTGCCTTCGAGCAGCCACTGCAGGGAGTCGCGAACCGCCTCGTCGTCATCGACGACGTAGACCGTGCCCTTCTTCGGAATCAGGCTCATGCTGTGGCGGCCGCGGGGGCTTCGGTGCGTGAAGGCTCGACGGGCAGCGTGAACGAGAAGCGGCAACCGGCGGGGGTGTCACCATTGTAGAGGTTGACCGCCTTGATCCGGCCGCGATGGCTTTCGATGATCGAGCGGCAAAGACTGAGGCCGATGCCGAGGCCGTCGACCTTGGTCGAGAAGAACGCCTCGTACATCCGGGCGATGACGTCGTCTTTCAGGCCCGGACCCTTGTCGCTGACGGTGAACTCGATGACGTCGCCTTCGTCCGTCGTATGCCGGGGCACGACGCGCAGCTCGATGCGCCGCCGCGGCGTCGGAAGCTTGGCGTTGTCGATCGCCTCGGCGGCGTTCTTGAGCAGGTTGAGAACGACCTGCTCGATGAGGATGGGGTCGACCATGATCGGCGGCAGGCGCTGCGCGACGTACGTCTGGATCGAGACGTTCCTGCGGCGTAGCTCGATGCCGGCGAGATCGACGGCGTCCTCGACGATGGTCTGTGCCGACGCCCGTTGCCGCTGCGGCTCGCTGCGTTTCACGAAGGCGCGGATGCGGTGGATGATCTGCCCGGCGCGTTCGGCCTGGCGCGATGTCTTCTGCAGCGCTGCGATCAGGTCGCCCTTGTCGATGGCGTCGTTCTCGACCCGCGTGACCATGCCGTTGCAATAGTTGGTGATCGCGGTGAGCGGCTGGTTCAGCTCGTGCGCAACCGAGGAGGCCATCTCGCCCATCGTCACCAGCCGGCTCGTCACCTGTGCCTTCTCGGCCTGATGCGCGGCCACGGTCTCGGCATTGCGCCGCTCGGAAATGTCGGTCGCGATCAGCATCTGCGCCAGGCGGCCGTCGGTCCACTGCAGATAGCGGGCGCGGACGTCGAACCACTTGCCCAGGGACTCGACGAAGACTTCGCGCGAGTCCGAGCCGGCCGAGGTGAGCTCCTGCGTCGGCAGGCCGCCGAGCGCGTCGACGGCGTCGCCGAAGTCGCTGTCGGGTGGCAGCGGCAGTGACGCTTCGCCGCCCGCGAGCTTGGCGTGCCCTTTCGAATCGGCGCCGAACCAGAGCCGGTACGAGTGGTTCGCGAAGAGGAGCTCGCTCTGCTGCACGGAAAGCACGGAGACGGCGGCGTCGAGGCCCTCGAGCACGGTCGTGAAGCGCTCGTGCGAGGCGGTCAGCTGATCGCGGATCCGCTTGGCTTCGGTGATGTTCGTCATCGAGGTCATCCAGCCCGTCTGCTGGCCTTTCGGGTCGATGAGCGGCGAGACGTACATGCGAGCGTCGAAGATCGAGCCGTCTTTGCGCATGACCTTCACTTCGATGCCGCCGGCGGGGCTGCGCCCCTGCAGCTCCTGCTCGAGCAGGCGCACGTTCTCGTCGCGCCGGTCGTGCGGCCAGTAGGGGAAAGGCGGGCGCTTGCCGATGAGATCGGCCTCGGAGAACCCGGTCATCGCGCAGAACGCCGGGTTGACGTAGCTGATGCGGCCTTCGAGATCCATCGCGCGCATGCCGGTGAGCATTGAGTTTTCCATGGCGCGACGGAAATTCATCTCCGAGACGAGCGCGGCCTGCATCTGCAGGCGGCGGCGCATGTGCCGCCAGGTGCCGAGCAGCATCCAGACGGTGAGCACCGAAAGCGCTACCACCATCCAGAACAGCGTGTTGCTGATGAGGCCGATCGAGGTTCTGTAGCCCTCGCCGCGAAGGACGAGGCCGTTTTCGGCAGGCGCCACCGGCAGCTCGTAGACGATCGAAGGACGCTTCGCGGCACTGCCGGGCAGGCTCATGACCGTGCTCGCCAGCGAGTGCGTCCGTACGTCGAGCAGGGACATCGCATGTCGGCGCGAGACTTCGGTCGGCACGTAGCGCAGCAGCCGCTCGACCGAGTACTCGGCTACCAGGGTGCCGCTGAAGGCGCCGCGTTCGACCAGCGGAATCAGGACCTGGAACACGGGGTTGCCGAAGCTGTCGGTGAAGGGCTTCGAATAGACCGTCTGGTGCGATTCGCGCGCTCGCACGAAAGCTCGCTCCGGTTCGGACTCCGCGTTCTCGATCGGCAGCGAGGCCGGCGTGTCGATGCCGGTGATGCCTGTCTCCGGAGGAAAGCTCGTTCCCGAGTAGCTCGCCACCTTCGCCCGCGATGTGGCGAGCCAGATCAGGTTCGTCGTCTCCGGCCGCTCGCGCGTGAAAGTCGACGCCTGGACGAGGAAGGCGTCGCGGTCGATGGTGCGCGTGACGAGCTCGCGCGCAATGCGCACGAGCTGCTCGTCGTCCTCGATCAGGCGCAGTCGCAACTGCTGCTGTGCCACCTCGGTATCTCGCCTGACAGCTTCCTGCTCGCGCTCGAACTCTTCGTTGCGCAGGTACCAGAACGCCGAGATGATCGCGGCGAGAAAGAGCAGCACCGAAGCGAGCGGACCGAGCGTCGCGTAGCGATCCTGGCGCGCCGCCGACTGGCGACGCCACCAGCGGCCGAACACGCGCTCGGCCCAAGTGCGGGTCGGTCGCGGAGAGGAAATCGCCGCCGCGGCGCGTTTCATTCGACGATTATCGCGGCTGCGTCTCGATGACCTGGGTTGCGCGGCGAGCCCAACCTCGATCGATGGATCTGCTTCCACAATACGGAATGCAATAGCACAATGTGAAAGTATCGATTTCCGTGCGACACTCTGCAACGGCAAGAACAACACTGACGGAGACATCCATGTCTGCCCTTCTCGAGCCCGCCCACGGTGCTGCCGCCAACGACGCCGATGCCCAGGAAACGCGAGAGTGGCTCGACGCACTTTCGGCGGTGATTGCCTCCGAAGGCAGCGAGCGCGCTCACTTCATCCTCGAACAGCTGATCGACCACGCTCGCCAGGCAGGGATCGACATGCCGTTCTCGGCGAATACGGCCTACGTCAACACCATTCCGCCCGAGCAGGAAGAGCGAACGCCCGGCAACATCGAGATCGAGGAGCGTCTGCGCGCCTACATGCGCTGGAACGCGATGGCGATGGTGGTCAAGGCGAACCGCCTGCACCCGGCCGACGGTGGCGACCTCGGCGGGCACATCTCGAGCTTCGCCTCGCTGGCGACGATGTTCGGCACCGGGTTCAATCACTTCTGGCATGCCGAGACGCCCGATCACGGCGGCGACCTGCTCTACATCCAGGGCCACTCATCGCCCGGCATCTACGCACGCGCCTTTCTCGAGGGCCGGCTCAGCGAAGAGCAGCTCCTCAATTTCCGCCAGGAGGTCGACGGCAAGGGCATCTCGAGCTATCCGCATCCCAAGCTCATGCCCGAGTTCTGGCAGTTCCCGACGGTTTCGATGGGCCTGGGCCCGATCATGGCGATCTACCAGGCGCGCTTTCTCAAGTACCTGCATGCACGCGGCATCGCCGATACCGCGAAACGCAAGGTCTGGGTTTTCTGCGGTGACGGCGAGATGGACGAGCCCGAGTCGCTCGGCGCCATTGGCCTGGCGGCACGCGAGAAGCTCGACAACCTGATCTTCATCATCAACTGCAACCTGCAGCGACTCGACGGGCCGGTGCGCGGCAACGGCAAGATCATCCAGGAGCTCGAGAGCGAGTTCCGCGGCTCGAGCTGGAACGTCATCAAGCTGATCTGGGGCAGCTACTGGGATCCGCTGCTCGCGCGCGATACCGACGGCATCCTGCGCCAGGTGATGATGGACACGGTCGATGGCGACTATCAGGCGATGAAAGCCAACGACGGCGCCTTCGTCCGCAAGCACTTCTTCGGCCAGAACCCGAAGCTGCTCGAGACGGTCGCGAAGATGAGCGACGAGGACATCTGGCGCCTCAACCGCGGCGGCCACGATCCGCAGAAGGTCTACGCCGCGTTCCATCGCGCTGCGCACCACGAAGGCCAGCCGACCGTGCTGCTGGTCAAGACCGTCAAGGGCTTCGGAATGGGCAAGAGCGGCGAAGGCAAGAACACCGCGCATCAGACCAAGAAGCTCGTCGACGAGGACGTCAAGGCCTTTCGCGATCGCTGGAACATCCCGATCGCCGATGAGGCGCTCGGCGACATCCCCTTTTACAAGCCCGAAGACCACACCCCGGAGATGAAGTACCTGCAGGAGCGGCGCAAGGCGCTCGGCGGCTACCTCCCACATCGGCGAACGAAGGCCGACGAGCAGCTCAAGGTGCCGCCGCTCGAGGTCTTCAACGCCGTGCTCGAGCCGACGGCAGAAGGGCGGGAGATCTCGACGACCCAGGCCTTCGTCCGCTTCCTGACGCAGCTCCTTCGCGACAAGGATCTCGGCCCGCGCGCGGTGCCGATCCTCGTCGACGAAGCGCGCACCTTCGGCATGGAGGGGCTGTTCCGGCAGATCGGCATCTACAACCCGGCCGGCCAGAACTACACGCCGGTCGATCGCGAGCAGGTCATGTACTACCGCGAGGACAAGGCCGGCCAGGTGCTGCAGGAAGGCATCAACGAGCCGGGCGGCATGAGCAGCTGGATCGCCGCGGCGACCTCGTACTCGACGAACAACCGCATCATGGTGCCGTTCTATGTGTACTACTCGATGTTCGGCTTCCAGCGCGTCGGCGATCTCGCCTGGGCCGCCGGCGACATGCAGGCGCGCGGCTTCCTCCTCGGCGGCACCTCGGGCCGCACGACGCTGAACGGCGAAGGCCTGCAGCACGAGGACGGGCACAGCCACATCCTCGCCAGCACGATCCCGAACTGCGTCAGTTACGACCCGACCTTCGCGCACGAAGTCGGCGTGATCCTGCATCACGGTCTGGTGCGCATGGTCGAGCAGCAGGACAACGTCTTCTTCTACCTGACGCTGCTCAACGAGAACTATCCGCAGCCGGGCCTGCGCGCCGGCAGCGAGGCCGAGATCATCAAGGGCATGTACCTGCTGCAGGAAGGTGCCAAGAAAGCGCCGCGTGTCAACCTGCTCGGCAGCGGCACGATCCTGCGCGAGAGCATGGCCGCGCGCGAGCTGCTCGACGCCGACTGGGGCATCGCGGCCAACGTCTGGAGCTGCCCGAGCTTTAATCAGCTGGCTCGCGACGGCCAGGCCGTGGAACGCTGGAACCTGCTCCATCCGACCGAGCGGGCGCGCGTGCCTTTCGTCGCACAGCAGCTCGAGAAGTTCGCCGGCCCGGTGATCGCTTCGACCGACTACATGAAGAACTACGCCGAGCAGATCCGCGCCTTCCTGCCCAAGGGCCGAACCTACAAGGTGCTCGGCACCGATGGCTTCGGCCGCAGCGATTTCCGCTTCAGGTTGCGCGAACACTTCGAGATCGATCGCCACTACATCGTCGTCGCGGCGCTGAAGGCGCTGGCCGAAGAGGGCAGCGTGCCGGCCGTGAAGGTGGCCGAGGCGATCGCGCGCTATCAGGTTGACGCCGACAAGATCAACCCGCTCGACGCCTGAGGAGGCGCGATGGCCACCGTGGAAGTGAAGGTTCCCGACATCGGCGACTTCAAGGACGTCGAGGTCATCGAGGTGCTCGTCAAGCCCGGCGACACGGTGAAGGCCGAGCAGTCGCTCGTCACCGTCGAGAGCGACAAGGCCTCGATGGAGATTCCGTCGAGCGCGGCCGGTGTCGTCAAGGAGATGCGCGTCAAGCTCGGCGACAAGATCAGCGAAGGCTCGCCCTTGCTGGTGCTTGAAAGCGAGGGCGCGGCCAGCGCACCGGCACCCGCTGCCGCCGTGCCGGCGCCAAGCACTGCGCCTGCGCCGACGGCCTCGCCTGCGCCTGCACTCGCGGCGACGAGCGGCCCGATCGACGTCGTCGTTCCAGATATCGGCGACTTCGCCGAGATCGCCGTTATCGAGGTGCTGGTCAAGCCCGGCGACACGGTTAAGGCCGAGCAGAGCCTCATCACCGTGGAAAGCGACAAGGCGTCGATGGAGATTCCGTCTTCGCATGCCGGTGTCGTCAAGGAGATGAAGGTCAGGCTCGGCGACAAGGTGTCGAAGGGCAGTGTCATCGCCACGCTCGAAAGCACCGGCAGGGCTGGCGCGCCTGCCGCCGCGCCGGCCGCATCGTCTGCCGTACCGGCGCCCACCGTGGCGCCGCCGAGCGAGAGAGCCGTGCCCACCGCCGCCTTGCCGGCGCACGAGCCGGCCGCGCCGCAAGGCGCCCTGCCGCACGCTTCGCCGACGATCCGCAAGCTTGCGCGCGAGCTCGGCGTGCCGCTCGCCGAAGTGAAGGGCAGCGGGCCGAAAGGCCGCATCACGCAAGAAGACGTGCAGGGCTTCGTCAAGGCCGTGATGGCCGGTGCCCAGCAGACGCTGGCGCAGGCCGCGAAGACGCCGGGCGGCGCGGGCGGCGGTGCGCTGGGCGGCATCTTGGCGTGGCCGCAGATCGATTTCGCGAAGTTCGGCCCGATCGAGAAGAAGGAGCTTTCGCGCATCAAGAAGATCAGCGGCCCGGCGCTGCATCGCAACTGGGTGACGATCCCGCACGTCACCAACCACGACGACGCCGACATCACCGATCTCGAGGCCTTCCGCGTTCTCACGAACAGGGAGAACGAGAAGGCCGGCGTCAAGGTGACGATGCTCGCCTTCCTCATCAAGGCCTGCGTCGCCGCGTTGCAGAAGTTCCCCGACTTCAACTCCAGCCTCGAAGGCGATCATCTGGTGCTGAAGCGATATTTCCACATCGGCTTCGCCGCCGATACGCCCAATGGCCTCGTCGTTCCGGTCATCAGGGATGCCGACAGGAAAGGCGTACTGCAGATTTCAGCCGAGATGAGCGAGCTGGCAAAGAAGGCGCGCGACGGCAAGCTCTCGCCTTCGGACATGAGCGGCGGGTGCTTCTCGATCTCGTCGCTCGGCGGCATCGGTGGCCGCTACTTCACGCCGATCATCAATGCGCCTGAGGTCGCCATCCTCGGCGTCTGCCGGAGCAGCACCGAGCCGGTGTGGGACGGCAAGGCGTTCCAGCCGCGGCTCATTCTGCCGCTGTCGCTGAGCTGGGATCACCGCGTCGTCGACGGTGCGTCGGCGGCGCGTTTCAACGCCTTCCTGATCCGGATCCTCGGCGACTTCCGGCGCGTGCTGCTATGACCGTCGAAGTCAAGGTTCCCGACATCGGCGACTTCAAGGACGTCGGTGTCATCGAAGTGCTGGTCAAGGCGGGCGACAGCGTCAAGGTCGAACAGAGCCTGATCACGATCGAGAGCGACAAGGCGTCGATGGAGATTCCTTCGTCGCAAGCCGGCGTCGTGAAAGAGCTGAAGGTCAAGGTCGGCGATACCGTCAACGAAGGCTCGGTGATCCTCACCCTCGAGGCGTC
>ODAK010000682.1_pt1 | contig 38796 bp, 27 predicted proteins | sample 1539591 | NCBI WGS metagenome assembly ODAK01 (sample SAMEA3539303, study PRJEB22396) | soil metagenome | biome: tundra; feature: field; material: soil | place: USA | collected 2010-05 | depth 0.15 m | reverse complement strand
CCTGCGTGATCGCTCCGGTCTGGGTGATCGCCCCGGTCGAGGTGACCGTCAGCGTGCCGCTGCCCACACTCGAGGTTCCCAGCACCGTCGGCACCGCATTGGTGAGCGAGACATTGTTCGCCCCGCTGTTGCTCAGCGACACCGCCCCCGTGAAATCATTGTTCTGAGTTAAGGTGATGGCGTTGGCGCCGGCATTGAACGACACCGTCCCCGCACCCGTCTGCGTGATCGGCGCAGTCTGGGTGATGGCCCCAGTTCCCGAGGTCACGCTCAGACTGCCATTGGCCGGAATGGTCAATGCGGCATTGAAGAAAACACCCCCGGCGGCATTCAGCGAGAGGGTGCTGCCGCCGCCCGGAGGGACCCAGGTCAGCGCGTTTGCAAGTGTGATATTGCCGGCTTGGGCTCCAGTCGAGCCGGTCGTGACGGTGACGTTGCTCAAGCCCAGGGCTGTCTCAAGGTTAGTGACGTTGAGGACCGAGGTATTTCCCGTGGGAGTGAATGTTCCGCCCGAAAGGGAACCGTTGAACGTGACTCCATTGGAGATCGTGACGTTTTCGGGATCGAGCAGCAGATTGCCCATAAGGCCGTTGGGCGCCCGAAGATCAGCGGTACCGGTGAAGTTCAACACGCCATGACTCGACACTTCGGCAAAGCCCCCCGAAGTTCCCTCGCCTCCGCGCGCTGCAATTGTGCCTTCGAAATCCGTCGTGTTGTCGGACCAAACGACTACGTCGCCGCCGCTGCCGCTGGCGCCATTGGCCGATATCCTCGCTCCCGCCGTCACGGTCGTGTGCTCGGCATTGGCAACCGGGGTCGACGAGAGATCGAGGGAAGAATTGGATCCGCCGGCGCGGTCGCCGCCGATCAACACCGTGCCGCCATGAGTTCCGCCATTCGCCGAAATCACCGCGCCAGACTCGATATTGACGTTGGCGCCGGTCACGATGATCTGGCCGCCCGCGGCTTTGGCGTCTGCATCAACGGTCCCGCTCACATCTACGGTGCCGTCAGCGGTGAGCAGGATACGGCCACCAGCATTCTGTACGCCGGTGGCGCGCACCACGCCGGTATTGTTGATCGCAAGGGCATACAGATTCCCGCCCTCCGCCTTCAGTTCCACCTGAGCGGCCTGAATTGTCCCGGAGTTCAACACCGCAACGCCGCCGGCACCGCCTCCAGCGGAAGCCCCGGGCGCGCCGAGCAGCACGTGGTCAGTTCCGTTTTGGGTCAGTGTGAACTGCGTGCCCGCGGCGAGGCCCACGGTTCCATTCGCGGCCGTGATCGAGCCGGCGTTGGTCACCTGCTGGGCGATGAGATATACGTTGCCTGCCGACGCCTCGATCGCCCCGAGATTCGCGATCGCAGCTCCTGACCGTCCGGAGAGATTCAGATCCTTGCCCAACAGGAATTCAGTATTCGAGACGTCAAGGGTGGAGGCAGTAAACCCGCCTGCGTCGATCCGCGCTCCCCGGCCCACCACGATGCCATTGGGGTTGATGAGGTAAACCTGGCCGTTGGACTGGAGATTTCCAAGCAATGTCGAAGGATCGGATCCGATGACGCGATTGAGAATCGCTGACGCCGCGGACGGCTGAATGAATTTGGTCAGTTCGCCAGCATTGATCGAAAAATCGCTCCAATTGATGATCGCGCGATTGGACGACTGGGTGACCACGACTGTCGCCGAATTCGGCGCCGCGATGTTCGCAGAACCCGCCACCACAGTGCCGTCCTTCGGATTTGCGCCGGCAAGGAAAGGCACGATGACTGCGCAGAGGCCAAGGAAGCACCGTGCGTTCTGAACCTGTCGGATGCGAAACCACAAACCGCAAAGGATTTGATGGCACTTTCTTGGCTCGCGCGGTAGTGAGGGGTTTGTGGGCACAGACAAACTTCTTGGTTAGTATTAAGTAAATTAAAACAAATTGTTGTCTCGCTCCTTGTGAACTGAAGCGCAATAAACGCAAACTGCACGCTCGTTTGTGGAACGCGTCACTTTTCCCGGCATTCGCTGCGTAAAAAAATTGCTACGCGAGTCGTGGCTGGTGGGAAAAAATGTGCGCGAACGCACACTTGCCCAAACCCTGCACCGAAGACTGACGAATCACCCGCGGGTGCGACCGAGTCTCAAGCAAGCGACCCTTGCCGGGATCAGTCTTGATCTGGCCGCCGGCAAGCTCGCGTGCGACCGCCTCTTGCCTTGCCCGATGCTGCGTCGAGGCGCCCTGTCCCTGCCCACGTAGGTATCGCGCGAATTCCCGTCTCCACTCTCGCAGCGTCGCCCGCCGCACATCGAGAATACGAGATCCTGAACCAGCTTCGGCAGCTTGTGCATCCCACAAAGGGTCTATTGAAACTGCGGATGAGCGCTTACGGCTTCACGCCAGTATTCCTCTCCCGGTGTCGCGCCCAAGGGGGTTTGCGCCTCGCTTCGGCGCCATTTTCCAAGCCACTCGCGCCCCAATAGCTCGCGCCGATGCGGTAATGCCGCCGCACAGGGTGAGAGCGCGATGGTGGTCTCGGCCCTCGGCCCCGTCCCCACGCCTTTCGCCACGAAGAAGCCGGCCGCCAGCATCGCCGCGCGCACGCTGGTGGAATAGCTGTACGTGAACAGCTCCACCGCCTTGTTCGCACACAAGTACGCAAGACCGCGAAACATCGCCAGGGTCCACAGTTCGAGGTCGGTCTTATATGAAAAGGGATCGAAGAAGATGATGTCCGGGACCGGCGCATCGTTCTTGCGAACGGCAAAATCGCCGTGAAACAGCCGCCAGTCGATGCCCGTCCGGCTCTCCCAGCATCCTTGCGCCAGCAGCCGCCGGGGTGCGGCATGGCGCAGGTGTCTGAACCATCGCGGGTGACGCAGGGCGAGATTGAGAGCGTCCAAATCGTTTTCGAAGCTCACCAAGGTGAGGCGCGGCCGCCCGGCGCCAGGCGTGGCGCTTGCACCCGCGGCGCGCACCGCGCCGGCCTCCGATTCGATCGCGTGAATCGCCGCCATGGCATTCGCCCCCGCGCCCAAGCCGACGTCCCACACCACCAACGGTGCGCCATTCGGTGTCTGATCCGCCGTTCGCAATCGTTCCATCAAGCGCGCCTGCTCCACGTAGAGCAGGCGCGCTTCCTGCGACGGGTCGCTCACCGGGTGCATCACCTCGCCGGATATTTTGTCGCGAATGTGTCCGATGCCATCGTGAACCAGGACCTCGTAGCGGCCGAGCTGCATCGAGAGCTTGGCGCGCTGCGCCTTGGTCACGTGCGTCGGTGCCCGTCCATAACGGTCGCGCGCGTCGAGCAGGTCGCGCTGCGAGCCATAGAAGTCGAGCCAGCTGCCCGCCAGGATGTGCTCGCGCATGCGGCGCATGAGCTGCATGTAAAAATGGATGTTGTGCATGCCGAGCAGCTGCCAGCCGAGGGTTTCGCGTACCCGGTTGAGATGAAACAAGTACGCGATGGAGTAGGTCTTGCAGGTGTAGCAGCCGCAGGCGGGATCGATGGGCCCCTCCATGCCGCGATAGGCGGCGCGCCGCAGATCGCGCCGGCCCACGCTGGTAAAGGCGACTCCTTGTTTGGCGAGCGCGGTCGGCAGGATGCAATCGAACATGTCGACTCCGCGATGCACCGCTTCGAGCAGATCGCGCGTGGTGCCGACGCCCATCAGGTATCGCGGCCGGTCTTCGGGCAAATGCTCGGTCACGAGCGCCGTGCAATCCTCACGCTGCGCCGCGCTCTCGCCGACCGCGAGACCGCCGATGGCGAAGCCGTCGAACGGCATTTGCGCGATGGCGCGCGCACTGGCGACGCGCAGGTCGTCGTAGCTCGCCCCTTGAACGATGCCGAACAGTGCTTGCGGCGCATCGCCGCGCGCAAGCAAGCTGCGCTGCGCCCACCGGTGCGTGAGCTCCATCGCTTCGCGGGCGACGCTGCGATCGACCGTCGAGGGCACGCATTGATCGAGCACCATCATGATGTCGGCGCCGATCGCCTTCTGGGTCGCGATGCTGCGCTCGGGACTCAGGTGAATCGTGGTCTTATCGACGTAGCTGGTGAATTCGGCGCCCTCCTCGCGCAGAATGCGGCTGCCCGGCAGCGAAAAGATCTGAAAGCCGCCCGAGTCGGTGAGCAGCGCGCGCGGCCAGTTCATGAATCGATGGATCCCGGCGAATTTCTCAAAGATCTCCACCCCGGGACGCAGCAAGAGGTGATAGGTATTGACGAGCAGCACTTGCACGCCGCTCGAGAGCAGATCCTCACGGCTCTGTGCCCGCACCGCCGCATGCGTGCCCACCGGCATGAAGGTCGGCGTCAGCACCTCGGTGTTCATGGTGCGGAAACGCGCGGCGCGGGCCCGCGAGCCCGCCGCCGTGGCTTCGAGTTCAAAATCCAAGCGCGTCATGGTCGGGTGAGCATACCCTTCATTATTTACACGAATATAGTGTATTATTCACTCAAGATGAAAAACATCACTGTCACGCTCGATGAAACGACAGCCGCGTGGGCCCGTGTTTACGCGGCGCGGCACAACAAAAGTTTGTCGCGATATCTCGGCGAGCTTCTCAATCGCACGATGCGCGAGGTGCGCGAGTACGAAGATGCCATGCAGCGCTATCTGGCGAAAAAGCCCGTTCGGTTGAATCGTGGCAATGCTCCCTATCCGGCGCGAGAGGAGTTGCATGAGCGAACTCACCTTCGTTGACACCAATATCTTGGTGTACGCACGCGACTCGGACCAGGGTCAGAAACAAAAGATCGCCGCACAGCGCTTGAGCGATCTGTGGCGGGAGCGCACGGGCCGGACCAGCGTACAGGTGTTGAGCGAATACTACGTGACGCTGACGCGCAAGCTGAAGCCGGGCGTCAAGGCCGAAGACGCCTGGGATGACGTGCAAGCGATGATGTCCTGGGAACCGCAGCCGCTCGATGGTGAAATGCTCGAACGGGCATGGGAAATTGAAAGGCGGTATCGCACCAGCTGGTGGGATGCGACGATCGTGGCCGCCGCGCATGCGCAGAGTTGCACGATACTCCTCTCCGAGGATTTTCAAGACGGCATGGCATTCGGCCAGGTCGTCGTGCGCAATCCCTTTGCGCTGCGCATCGAAGAGCGAGGCGATGCCTATCGTGTTCCATTCGTGCCGCGCCCGAGGCACCGCAGCCGCGGCCGGCCCGCGAGGTCGGCCTAGCGGCGCGGCGCGCCAAGAGGCGTTCGCGGCCTGCCTCGATGCACGACGCCGGCGCAGGGATTCGCGCCGAGCGCGTAGCAAAGTTCCGCAGGCCGCCCGATGTCCCACAGCGCAAAATCGGCGCGCTTTCCCACCGCGAGCGTACCGATCTCATCCTGCAACCCCAAAGCCCGCGCGGCATGCCGGGTCGCACCGCACAGCGACTCTTCGGGTGTCAATCCAAACAGCGTGCAGGCCATATTGAGCATGAGCAGGAGCGACGTACAGGGCGAGGTCCCGGGATTGCAGTCGGTGGCGACCGCCATCGGCACACCCGCCTCGCGCAGCAGCGGCACCGGCGGCGGCGTGACCTGCCGCAGAGTGAAGTAGGCCCCCGGCAGCAATGTCGCGACCGTGCCCGCTGCGCCGAGCGCACGCGCGCCGCGCTCGCTCAAATACTCGAGGTGATCGGCGGACAGCGCGGCGTATTGCGCCGCCAATTCGGCCGCCCCCATGTCGCTCAATTGGCCCGCGTGCAGATGCGCGGGCAATCCCAATTTCCGTGCCGCGCGCAGGAATTGTTCGGTTTCCGCGAGCGAGAAGGCGATGTTCTCGCAGAACGCGTCGACCGCATCCACCAAGCCCGCGGCGGCGAGTTCCTCGAGCCAGGCACCGCTCGCCAGCGCAATGAACTCATGGCGGGACTCGCGATATTCCTTGGGCAGGGCGTGCAAGCCGAGATAGGTCGTCTTGATCGACACCGGCAGTTCGCGCTCGAGCCCCCGCGCCACCTCGAGCATGCGCCGCTCGGTCGCGGGCTCGAGCCCGTAGCCGGACTTCACTTCGATCGTGGTCACTCCCTCGGACATCAGCCGGCGTGCACGAACCGCCGCCGAGTCGGCGAGCGAGGATGAACTCGAGGCGCGGGTGGCATTGACGGTCGATTGAATGCCGCCGCCCGCGCGCGCGATCTCCTCGTAGGACACGCCGCACAAGCGCTTTTCGAATTCCTCCACCCGATCGCCGCCGTACACCAGGTGCGTATGGCAATCGATCAGCCCCGGCGTGATCCACCGACCTCGGCTATCCTCGAGTTGAATGTCCTCGGCGGCGGCTCTGCGCCGGCCTTCGGCGGCCGGGCCTATCCAGGCGATGCGGTCGCCCTTCACCGCCAGGGCGGCGTTTTTCAACTTGCCATACGGCTCGCCACCCGCGACCATCGTGGCGATGTCCGCGCCGATCCATAGCCGGTCCCACTCTTTTATAGACACGCCGCACCCGATGGTTTGCTGTGGGTCGAATGATACGGCAAGCTAGGCTGCCTATACAGGTATAGGCAATGACGCGACAGTACCACTTGGACTCCGTTCTGCTGCAGCAAGGCTGGGTGCGCGATGCGCTCGTGACCGTGGCGGACGACGGACACATCAGCCGCATCGACCTGCCCGCAGGTCAAACCTCGGCGCACCCCGATGCGCAGCGCATTGCCGGCTTCGTCGTACCCGGGATGCCCAATGCGCACAGCCATGCCTTTCAGCGCGGCATGGCCGGCAATACCGAGTACCGGTTGTCGTCGCGCGACAGCTTCTGGACCTGGCGCCGCGCCATGTACGCGTTGGCGAATCGGATCACGCCCCAAGACTTGCAGGTGCTGGCCACGCAGCTGTTCGTGGAAATGCTGAAAGCCGGCTACACCTCGGTCGCCGAATTTCATTACTTGCACCGCCAACCCGGGGGCGAACTCTACACGGGCCCGAACGGCCTGTGGGAGGCCGTCGGCGCCGCGGCGGAGGCCACCGGCATCGGCTTGACGTTCCTGCCGACGCTCTACCAAACCAGCGACTTCGGAGCACAGCCGCTCAAGCCGGAGCAGGTGCGCTTCGCGGCGCAGACCCAATGGTTCCTGCGGGAGATCGAAGAGCGCTGCGGAGCGGAGCGGAGCGCCGTCTCTGCGACGCGGCGCACCGGCGCGGCGTTTCACAGCTTGCGCGCCGTACCGCTCGATAGCTTGCGCGAGGCGATGCACGGCCTGCGCCGCATCGATGCGGGCATGCCGGTGCACATCCATATCGCCGAACAAACCAAAGAGGTCGAGGCCTGCAAGCAATACACCGGCCGGCGGCCGATCGAACTGCTGCTCGACACCGGGTTGGTCGACCGGCACTGGTGCCTGGTGCACGCGACGCACGCCACCGCGGCGGAGCTTGCCGGCATCGCCACGACCACCGCCGCCGTCTGCGTCTCGATCAGCACCGAGGCGAATCTGGGCGACGGTATTTTTGACGCCGCCCGATTTTTGAAATTTGGCGGGCGAGTCTGCATCGGCTCCGACAGCCAAGCGACCGTGTGCCCGGCCGAGGAGCTGCGCTGGATGGAGTACCAGCAACGGCTGCGCAAACGGCGCCGCGGCGTGCTCGCCGAGAAAAGCGAGCCGCACCCGGGTACTCGCTTGTGGCGCGAGGCGGCGGAGCACGGCGCATCAGCGATCGGCCAGCCGGCCGGAGCGCTTGCCGTAGGCCGGCGCGCGGATTGGCTGGTGCTCGATGCGTCGCACCCGAGCATGGCGGGTGCAACCGCCGCCACCGCTCTCGACCACCTACTGTTCGCGGGCGGCAGCGCCGCGATCCGCGATGTCATGGTCGCCGGGCGCTGGGTCGTCGAAGGCCGGCGGCACCGCGCCGAGGAGCCCCTGCGGGGCCGCTTTCTCGAACTGATGGCGACGCTCGCGGCGCCAGCCTAGGGTCCCGCAGCCCATACGATCTCGAGGTTGACTGTACCTGTCTATACAGCTTAGACTGCGGCCATGGATAAATCGCCCTCCGCGCTGCAGCCGCTGTACCTAAAAGTAAAGCGGCACATTCTGGAGAACATCGGCTCCGGTAAATGGGCCGCATCGAGCCGCGTCCCGTCCGAGAACGAGCTGGTGAAATCGTTCGGCGTGTCGCGCATGACGGCCAATCGCGCGCTCAAGGAATTACGCGACGAAGGAATTTTGGTGCGCATTGCCGGTGTCGGCAGCTTCGTCGCAGAGCGGCACGCGCGCGCCCACCCGCTCGAGATACGCAGCATTGCCGATGAGATCCGCGAGCGCGGCCACGTGCATCGCGCCGAGACCGTCTCGCTGGAGCGGATTCGTGCGACCGCCGACCTCGCCGAAGATTTCGGCATCGCGCCGCGCAGCGAATTGTATTGTTCCGTGATCGTGCATTTCGAGAACGATCGCCCCATGCAATTGGAAGAGCGCTACGTGCGCCCGGCGCTGGCGCCCGACTACCTCAAGGTGGACTTCAGCCGCACCACGCCACACGACTACTTGATCGGCGTCGCGCCGCTGCAGGAAGCCGAGCATCTGTTGCGCGCGGCGATGCCCGACGAGCGCACCCGCAAGATCCTGGCCATGAAGCGCGACGAACCCTGTTTGCTGGTGATCCGCCGCACCTGGACCGCCGGTCAGATCGCCTCCGTGGCGCGTTTATACTATCCCGGTTCCCGCTACGAAATGTCTGGGCGCTTCCGCCCTTAATTCCGCTCTAGAGGATAACCCCATGCTCGCTCCCGCAAAGCCCCGCATCATTCGCGCAGCGCGCGGCCGCGCCTTGAGCGCCCGCTCCTGGATGACCGAAGCGCCGCTGCGCATGTTGATGAACAATCTCGATCCGGAAGTCGCGGAGAACCCCGGCGAACTCGTGGTGTACGGCGGCATCGGCCGCGCCGCACGCGATTGGAACTGCTACGACCGCATCGTCGAGACCCTCAAGCGCTTGACCGAAGAGGAGACCTTGCTGGTGCAGTCCGGCAAGCCGGTCGGCGTGTTCCCGACTCACCCGGATGCGCCGCGCGTGCTCATCGCCAATTCCAACCTGGTGCCGCACTGGGCGACGTGGGAACACTTTCATGAGCTCGACCGCAAAGGGCTCGCCATGTTCGGGCAAATGACCGCCGGTTCCTGGATCTACATCGGCAGCCAGGGCATCGTGCAGGGGACTTACGAGACCTTCGCCGAAATGGGCCGCCGCCATTTCGACAATGCGCTGGCCGGAAAATGGATATTGACCGCGGGCTTGGGCGGCATGGGCGGCGCGCAGCCGCTGGCGGCGACCATGGCGAACATGAGCATGCTGGCGGTCGAATGCCGTCCGAGCCGCATCGCCAAGCGGCTGGAAACCGGTTACGTCGATGCGCAGGCGCGTTCGCTCGATGATGCGCTCGCGCTGCTCGATGCCGCCAAGAAAAATGCCAAACCCATCTCGGTGGCGCTGCTCGGCAATATTGTGGATGTGCTGGAGAAGCTGCTCGCGCGCGGCATCAAGCCCGATGCGCTGACCGACCAGACTTCGGCGCATGACCCGGTCAACGGCTATTTGCCTCAAGGGTGGACCGTGGAGCAATGGGACGAGCGGCGCCACAGCGATCCGAAGGGCACTAGCGCCGCGGCCACGCGTTCCATGGCAAAGCACGTCGAGTACCTGCTGCGCTTCAAGGCCATGGGGCTGCCGGTGTTCGACTACGGCAACAACATTCGCCAGGTCGCCTTGGACGCGGGCGTCGCGCGCGCCTTCGATATCCCCGGTTTCGTGCCGGAGTATATCCGCCCGCTGTTCTGCCGCGGCATCGGGCCATTCCGCTGGGCCGCGCTCTCCGGCGACCCCGAGGACATTTACAAGACCGATGCGAAGGTCCGGGAATTGATTCCGGACGATCCGCACCTGCACCGCTGGCTCGACATGGCGCGCTCGCGGATTCAATTCCAAGGACTGCCGGCGCGCATCTGCTGGGTCGGCCTCGGGCAGCGGCATCGCCTGGGCCTGGCCTTCAACCAGATGGTGGCGAGCGGCGAGCTGTCCGCGCCCGTCGTCATCGGCCGCGATCACTTGGATTCGGGCTCGGTGGCGAGCCCGAATCGCGAGACCGAAGCGATGCAGGACGGCTCCGATGCGGTGTCGGACTGGCCCTTGTTGAATGCCCTGTTGAACACCGCGAGCGGAGCCACCTGGGTTTCGATTCACCATGGCGGCGGCGTCGGCATGGGCTACTCCCAGCATGCGGGCGTCGTGATCGTATGTGACGGCACCGAGGCCGCCGGCCGCCGCGTGCGGCGTGTGCTGTGGAACGATCCGGGCACCGGGGTCATGCGCCACGCCGATGCCGGGTATCAAATCGCTATCGACTGCGCACGCGAGCAGGGCCTCGACTTGCCCATGATCCTGCCGAAAAGCGAGCGGCTCTCCAAGTGACCGGCACGGATCGATCCGCGATCACGATACGCGCCGGCGAGATCGGGCTGCCGATGCTGCGGCGGATCTACGCCGAGCCGGTGGTGATTGAACTTAGGCAGGAGGACCGGACCCGCATCGCGGCGGCTACCGCCCTGGTCGACAAGATCGTGGCGACCGGCGATGCGGCGTACGGCATCAATACCGGCTTCGGCTTACTGGCGCAGACCCGCATACCGACCGAGCAGCTTGAGCTGCTGCAGCGAAACCTGTTGCTGTCGCACGCCGCGGGCGTCGGCGATGCGCTGCCCGATGCGGTGGTGCGCTTGATTCTAGCCCTCAAAGTCAATGCGCTGGCACGTGGATATTCCGGCATCTCCCTCGGATTGATCGAGGCGCTGCTGGCGCTCTTGCGCCACGGGGTCTATCCGGTGATTCCCGCGCAAGGGTCGGTGGGCGCCTCGGGAGATCTCGCGCCCCTGGCGCACTTGAGCGCAGTCCTGCTCGGCATCGGACAGGTGCGCGCGAGCGGCAAGATCCTGCCGGCGGCCGAAGGTCTGGCGCTCGCGGGTCTCAAACCCTCCAAGCTTCGCGCCAAGGAAGGACTGGCGTTGATCAACGGCACGCAAGTTTCGACCGCCCTCGCCCTGGCGGGATTGTTCGGTGCCGAGGACGTGTTGGCGGCCGCGGTGGTCGCAGGCGCCATGTCGGTCGATGCTCTCAAAGGCAGCGATGCCCCGTTCGACGATCGCATTCACCAGGCCCGCGGCCAGCCCGGTCAAATCGCGGTGGCGCGCGCCTACCGCGAGTTGGTGGCGGGCAGCGCGATTCGCGCCTCGCATCGCGACTGCACCCGGGTGCAGGATCCCTACTCGTTTCGCTGCCAGCCGCAGGTGATGGGCGCCTGTCTGGATCTCATACGCCAGTGCAGCGTCACGCTCAAGATCGAGGCCAACGCCGTTACCGATAATCCGCTCCTGTTCGTGGAACAGGGCGATGTGCTCTCGGGCGGCAACTTTCACGCCGAGCCGGTGGCATTCGCGGCCGATACCCTGGCGCTCGCCATCGCCGAGATGGGCAGCCTGGCGGAGCGCCGGATCGCGGTCCTGGTCGACCCCAAGATGAGCGGTCTGCCCGCCTTCCTGGTTGAAAACAGCGGTCTGAACTCGGGCTTCATGATCGCGCAAGTGACCGCGGCCGCGCTGGTGTCCGAGAACAAGGCGATCGCCTCTCCCTGCAGCGTCGATTCCATACCGACCTCGGCCAATCAAGAGGACCACGTGAGCATGGCCACGCACGCGGCGCGCCGCCTGGGGGCCATGGTTGAAAACGCGGCCGCGGTGGTCGGCATCGAGTTGCTGGCGGCGGCCCAGGGCATCGACTTTCACCGCCCTGCCCGCTCTTCCGCGGCCTTGGAGCAGGTGCACGCGAGCATTCGCAACGAGGTCGGTTATTATGCGGTCGACCGCTACTTCGCCCCGGACATCGAAGCGGCCAAGCGTTGGGTCACCTCGGGGCGTTTCGCCCCCGTGGTCAAACATCTACTGCCTTCGCGAGCCGAACCATGAAAGCCATTCGCCTGTTGCCGATCCTGGTCTTCTTAATACCCGTCGCCGGCCGCGCCGCCGAGATGAATCTCGCCGCCGTGAGTTGCGACAAGTACGAAAACGAAGTGCTGCCCGCCACCGCACCGCAAAATGCGGATCCCACTACGATCGCCTCGTCGGCGAAGAATCCCGACACCATCAATACCGTGATGTGGCTCTTTGGCTATGCGGTGGGTTGGAGAGGCGAGCACCACATGTACGGGGACGCTCTCATGTCCTTCGGCTTCGCGCTCGACGCCGTGTGCAAGAACAATCCGAGCGTCAGTTTGTTGGAGGCAGTGACTTCCGTCCTGCCGAAGCGCGACAACCCGATGGACCTCACCACGTTGACTTGCCAGACCTTCGAATCGCGGCACGTGGATTTGAATCGCACCGATCCCGAAAGCGCCGCCACCATCATGATGTGGGTGTTCGGTTACTCCGTCGGAAGATCCGGGAGCCACCTGTTCGACCCGGGCGGGCTCACGCATTTCACCTCGGCGCTGCAAGGACGCTGCACCCAGCATCCGGACGAAAGCCTGTTCGATGCCATCACGGCCCTCAATAAGCCCCCTGCCAAGCAAGGCCCCCCAGGGCATTAGCCCCCTCGGTCAAGCATCAGGCTGCCCGGCTTATCGCCGTTGGTGTGACGGCGCATGTCAATACGCATGTATTGACATTGCACGGCGGCTCTTGGATAGCCGCGAAAGTGCGTGAGGCTGCGGCCCGGGTCGCCGCGCGAGCGGGCTTGAGCCCGGACTGGCTCAACGACGGCGTGAAGGGATTCGTGAGCGCGCACGGCGACTTCGCGCAGTTCCTTGAATTGGATCACCTGCGCGTGATGGTGGCGCAACCCGCCTATTTGCTGGCGATGAAATGCCTGGCCTTGCGCATAGGGGCCGAGTTTCACGACGAGGACGATGTCCGCTACCTGCTGCGCCACCTGGACATCCGCAGCTACGCCGATGCGCTCAAGGTCATCGACAAATATTACCCGCTCGAGCGCTTCCCACAGAAGACGCTGTACGCGCTCGCGGAACTGCTGCCGAAGGACGCGGTATGATGTTCTATGCCTCCCGCGCACTGAGCACCGATGTCCCGTCATAAACGCCGGCCGCCGTCACCGGCACCCGAGAAATTGGCAGGGCAGAAACCCGCTGCGATGAAATCGCGCCGGTGGTACCTGCTCGCCGCCGTCATCATCGTCATCGCGGCGGTAGGGGCTTGGTGGACGCTGCGCCCGGCCGGGCTGCCAGCCGCCGCGCCGCCGCGCGCTGCCGCGCCCGCAGGTCGACCCGCGTCCTCCCCGCCGCCGGCGGTGACCGCGAGCTTCGTCGGCAGCGAAGCCTGTGCAGGCTGCCACGATAAGGCGTATGCCGCATGGAAGGACTCGCACCACGCACGCGCCATGCAGCAAGCGACGCGCGATACGGTCCTCGGCAACTTCGCGCACGCAACCTTCCGCTACGCCGGCGTCGAGTCGACCTTCTTTCAGCGCGACGGCAAGTATTTCGTGAGCACCGACGGCGCCGACGGCAAGCTCAAGGACTTCGAAATTAAATTCACATTCGGCGTCGACCCGCTGCAGCAATACCTGATCGAATTCCCGGATGGAAGGATCCAGGCGCTCTCGATCGCGTGGGACAGCCGGCCGGTCGCGCAGGGAGGGCAACGATGGTTCCATCTCTACCCGAACGACAAGGTCGATTCGCGCGATGAGCTGCACTGGACCCGGTATTCGCAGAACTGGAATTTCATGTGCGCCGACTGCCACTCCACCGACGTGCGCAAGAATTACGACGCTGCCAACAATACGTTTCATACGACTTACAAGGAAATTTCGGTCGGCTGCGAAGCCTGCCACGGACCCGGATCCGCGCACCTCGAGTGGGCGCGAACCAAACCTAAGGACGCGACCCAAGGCCTCACGGTGGACTTGACCGAACGCAAGGGCGCGCACTGGACCATCGATGCGGCCAGCGGCAAGCCGGTGCGCAGCAGCCCGCGCGCGACGGACACCGAAATCCAAGTCTGCGCACAATGCCATTCGCGGCGCAGCCAAATCGCCGACGGCTATCGAGCCGGGCTGCCCTACCTTGATTTTTACCGGCCGGCGCTGCTGTCGCAGGGCTTGTACTTCGTCGACGGACAGCAGCGCGACGAGGTCTATGTCTGGGGGTCATTCCTGCAGAGCCGCATGTATCACGCCGGCGTCACGTGCAGTGATTGCCATGAGCCGCATAGCCATAAGCTGCGCGCCGCGGGCAATGCGATCTGCAGCACCTGCCACCTGGCGGCGAACTACGACACCCCCGCGCATCATCATCATGCGGGCACGGGGCCCGGCACGCGCTGCGTCGACTGCCACATGCCGGAGCGAACCTACATGGTGGTCAATCCGCGGCGCGACCACAGCATGCGCATTCCGCGGCCTGACTTGACCGTCAAGCTCGGTGTGCCGGATGCGTGCCGCGGCTGCCATGCGCAGACCGATGCCAAGTGGGCGGCCGAGAAGGTCGAGCAGTGGTACGGTCATCGGCCGGAAGGTTTCCAACGCTACGCCGAGGCGTTCTCATACGCTGAGCAGGGAGCAGCGCAAGGCGCCGCCAGTCTCGCAACCCTGGCCCGCGAGCCTGTGAATCCTGCCATCGCACGCGCTACCGCGCTCGAGGACTTGGCGAGGTACCCGTCGCGTGCAACGGCCGACGCGGCGCAAGCGTCACTCGCCGATCCCGACGCGCTGGTACGCCGCGCCAGCGTCGGCACCTTGACCATGCTGCCCCCGGCGGAGCGGCTGCCGCTGCTCGCCCCGCTGCTCGAAGATCCGGTGCGCATCGTGAGGATGGAGGCCGCATCGACGCTCGCCGACGCGATGGCCGGCGGCTCCGCGAGCCAACGGGCCGCCTTCGATCGCGCGGCGGCGGAGTACGAGTCCGCACAAAAATACAATGCCGATCGCCCCGAATCGCGCGCAGCGCTGGGCAATTTCTATGCGCGACAGGGTCGCATCGAAGATGCCGAGGCTGAGCTGCGAGCGGCGCTGGCGCTGGACCCCAATTTTGCTCCGGCCTACGTGAACCTCGCCGATCTATTGCGCGCGCAGCATCACGATGCGCAAGCCGAACAGGTGCTGCGCGACGGATTACGGCAGGCGCCCGGAGCCGCCGCGCTGCATTACGCCCTCGGCCTGACGCTGGTGCGGCTGGGACACAATGCCGATGCGCTGGCCGAACTGCAGCGCGCCGCGAAACTGGCGCCCGATGATGCCCGCTTCGCCTATGTGTACGCGGTGGGTCTAAACGGCGCGGGAAAAACCGCGGCAGCGCTCGCCGAGATCGACCGCGCGCTGGCGCGCGAGCCCGACAATCGCGATCTTCTGAATGCCGCGATCACCTTCCGCCGCGACAGCGGCGACTTGGCGGGCGCACGCCGATACGCGCAGCGCATGCTGGAGCGCTACCCGGATGATCCCGACGCGGCGGGACTGATGCGCGAACTGGGCGGAGCGCATTGACCGAGGACACACGCCTTTCCTTGCCGATTTTACCCAGATCGGCCTATACCGCGCGCCGCTGCAACGACAGCAGCAGCAAGGCCGCTGCCAGAATGAAGTAGGCCAGACAGAACTGCGTCGCCACGACTCGGGCCGGCCCCTCGAGCTCCCACAGCGCGTAGGCACTACCGTCGGCGCGCACCGAGTGGATGATCCCGAAGCAGCACAGCGCGCCGGCCGCGATGAGATACCAGGCGGCCGCGCGCAGCCTGCGCTCGGTCAATTCGACCACGAACGCCCCCCAAAGCGTTGCGGTGATGATGAATCCGTTGCCGAGCGCGAGAATCACCGCGAGCGGGGGTAGGCCTTGTTCGGATACGCTGAGCAATTGCGCGAAGCGTTCCGGCGGAACGAACTTGGGATTGCTCAACTCGATCGTGAGCAGGCGCGCGATCGAAGGAAAGAAGCTCACAGCCACGGCCGGTGCGTGGCGGGCCGGCACCGCCTGAAAAGCCTGCACCGTGATGTCGAGCGCCACGAACACCAATACCGGTGCGAGCGCCGCGATCGGTATGAGCTCGATCAGATTCGCCAGAATCCCCAGCATCCCGCCCAGCCCGATGAAAATGCCGGTGAGCAGCGTATATCCGGCTCGGGCGCCCATCTGTTTGTAGGCGCGATGGCCGATGTAGGGGGTGGTCTGCGCGACACCTCCCAATAATCCCGCGGCGAGCGTTGCCGCCGCTTCGCCGAGCAGAATGCTGCGCACATCGTAATCATCGCCGGCGACGCGCGCGCTCTCGGCATTGTTGACGCCGCCCACCACGGTGAGCAGCGCGAACGGCAGCAGCAGCGGCCAGTACTCCACCGCTGCCGCGAAGCCGCGCAGAATGCCGACGTCCGGATGCGGCAGGGCCACGCGCAGCGTGGGAAGCATTGGCGCCTTGATCGCCATGCCCGCCAATCCCAGACCGCCCAAGATGTAATACGCCAAGGTGCCGATGATGACCGCGAACAGCACGCCGGGCATGCGGCCCGGAATCGTGCCCTTGGCGACGAGCGCGTACAGCACAAGACCCAGCGTGAGCATTCCAACAACCGGTGTCCGCAACATCTCGACCAGCGGCAGGAACCCGATGAGCATCAGGGCGATTCCCGCGAGCGACCCCAAGAGTCCCGCCTGAGGTATCAGGCGCTGCAGCCGTCTGCCGGCAAAGGCCAGCGCGAGTTTCATCGCGCCCATGACTGCGGTGGCCGCCATGCCGAGATACCAGGTCTCGAGTCCCGCGGCCATCGGCGAGAGTCCCGCCGCGCGATACTTTGCAAACGCCGGGCCTAGCACCAGAAGCGCCATGCCGATGGTCGAGGGGGTATCGAGGCCGAACGGCATCGCCGTGACATCGGAGCGCCCGGTGCGGCGCGCCAAGCGTACGGCCAGCCAGGTATAGGCGAGATCGCCGATCAATACGCCGAGCGCGGTCCCGGGGAACATCCGTCCGAAAACGATCGCTGCCGGAACCCCGAAGCCGCCGATCAGCACCGCCGCCAACAAAGCGAGCACCGACAGGTTGTCGACGACCAGGCCTAAGAATCCGTTGACGTCGCCTCCGCTGATGCGCCAGCTTGCGTCGACACCCAAGTCTGCGGCGCGTCCGCTTCCCTCGGCAGCCATCTACGAATGTGCCTGCCGGCGCACCTACACGCCCAGATTCAACAATGCCGCGTTGCCACCGGTGGCCGTCGTATTCACCGTCAAGGTTCGCTCGTTGGCGAAACGCGTGAGGTAATGCGGCCCGCCGGCTTTCGGACCCGTGCCCGACAATCCGTTGCCGCCGAACGGTTGTACACCGACCACTGCGCCGATCATGTTGCGGTTGACATAGGTGTTGCCGATCGAGGTGCCTTCGAACACCTGCCGCCAAAAAGATTCCAAGCGTGTCTGGATCCCGAGCGTCAGACCGTAATGCGTTTCGCGAATGGAGGCGAGCACTTTCTCGATGTCGCCCGGTCGATAGCGCACCACGTGCAGGATGGGTCCGAATTCCTCGCGCTTGAGTTGCGCCGCATCCTTGAGTTCGATGAGGTGCGGCGCGACGAAGCTGCCGTGCGCGTGCGACTCGTCGAGACGGCACGCCTTGACGATGCGGGCTTCGTGGCGCATGCGCTCGATGTGACGGTTCAAGCCGTCGCGCGCGGCGGCCGTGATGACCGGGCCCACGTCGGTCGCGAATAGGGCCGGATCGCCGATCACGAGTTCGTCCATCGCGCCCACGATCATTTCCAAAATCGTATCGGCGACCTCCTCCTGCAAAAACAACAGCCGCAGCGCCGAGCAGCGCTGCCCCGCGCTCATGAAAGCAGAGCTCACCACATCGTCGACCACCTGCTCCGGCAGAGCGGTCGAATCCACCAGCATGGCGTTCAAGCCGCCGGTCTCGGCGATCAGCGGCACGATGGCGCCGCTGCGCGCCGCCAGCAAGCGGTTGATGGTGAGAGCGGTCTCGGTGGATCCGGTCATGGCGACCCCGGCGAGCGCGCCATGTGACAATGCCACCTCACCGAATACTCGTCCCGGCGCGGGAATGAGCTGCACCGCCTCGGGCGCGATGCCCGCCTCGTGCAGCAGCCGCACGAAGCGCGCGGCAATCAACGGGGTCGGCTCTGCGGGCTTGGCCACGACGCCGTTGCCGGCCGCGAGCGCCGCGGTCACCTGCCCTGCGAATATCGCCAGCGGAAAATTCCACGGGCTGATGCAGGCAAACACACCGCGTCCGTGCAGCGACAATTCATTCAGCTCGCCGGTCGGGCCTTGGAGCCGCGTGCCGTCCACGAAATCCACGCGCGCACGGTGCGCATAGTAGCGGCAGAAGTCCACCGCCTCGCGGACCTCGGCAATCGCATCCGGCAGCGTCTTGCCGGCCTCGCGCACCAGCAAGTCGTAGAAATCCACGCGGCTTTGCTCGAGCAGGTCCGCGGCCCGATCGAGACACTCCGCGCGCGCCGCACCGCGCCGATCATTCCACGAGCGTTGCGCGCTGCTCGCGGCATCGAACGCCGCCGCGATCTCGCCCGGCGCCGAATTGCGCGTATTGCCGACCTGGTCGCGGCGGTCCGCCGGATTGGTGACCGGATGCCGGCGCCCCGCCACCAAAGTTCCATTGATGATGGGCCCCGCAGCATGCTCCGACGAGCGTCGACTGGCGATCCCTGAGCGCAACGACTCGAGGACCTGCGGATCGCCGGTATCGACACCCGCGGAATTGCGCCGCTCGGCGTACAGCGCCGGCGGATTCGGCAGCCGCGGATGCGGATACGCATCCAGCCGCTCGAGCTCGGAAATCGGATCGCGCACGATCTCAGCCACCGGCACCTGTTCATCCATGAAGCGGTTCACGAACGAGGTATTGGCGCCGTTTTCAAGGAGCCGCCGCACCAGATAGGCGAGCAAATCCTTGTGCTCGCCGACCGGCGCGTACACGCGCACCTGAGGGAACCCGGACACCTGCCGCGCCGCTTCCGCGTACAGCAGCCGCCCCATCCCGTGCAGCCGCTGAAACTCGTACACGGCACCTGCCGGAGCCAATTCCAGGATCGAAGCGATGCTGTGCGCGTTGTGAGTCGCGAACTGGGGCAGGATCACATCGGCATGTTTGAACAGCCGTCCGGCACAGGCCAGGTAAGACACATCCGTGGTCACCTTGCGCGTGTAGACCGGATAACTCTCCAGCCCACGCTCCTGACCGCGTTTGATTTCACTGTCCCAATAGGCGCCCTTGACCAGCCGCACCGCCACCCGCCTGCCGTTCGAGCGTGCGATCGCGGCCACCCACTCGATGACATCCAGCGCGCGTTTGGCATACGCCTGCACCGCGAGGCCCAATCCCGGCCATTCGCGGGTGGCGGAATCGCCGGCGAGCGCCTCGATCACATCCAGCGAAAGCTCCAGGCGGTCCGCCTCTTCGGCATCGATGGTGAGCTGTATGCCGTACTTCGCGGCGCGTCGCGCCAGCTCGCGCACCCTGGGCACCAGGCGTTGCATGACGCGCCCCTGCTGCAGCAGCGAATAGCGCGGCTCCAGAGCCGAAAGCTTGATGGAAATGCTCGAGCGCTGGTGCGCGCCGCGACCGGGGTCGGCTGCGCCGATGACATCGATCGCGTGTTCATACGATCGCAGGTAACGCTCGGCATCGGCATGCGTACGCGCGCCCTCGCCCAGCATGTCGAACGAGCATAAACCCACCTCCGGCTCGCGCGCGCTGCGCGCCAACGCCTCCTCGATGCTGCGTCCCACGACGAATTCGCCGCCGATGATGCGCATCGCACGGCGCACGGCGAGCCTCACCAGCGGCTCACCGGCTTTGCGCCCGAACTTGCGGATCCATCCCGCGGCATCGCCCTTGATGTCGGGATCGAGTTCCAGCATGCCCCCGGTCAGCATCAGGCCCCAGGTCGATGCGTTGACGAACAGCGATTCGGATCTGCCGGCGTGCGCCGACCAGTCGCCGGTGGCGAGCTGCTCGGCAATCAACCGGTCGGCGGTCGCATCGTCGGGAATGCGCAGCAGCGCCTCGGCAATGCACATGAGGGCGATGCCCTCCTGATTCGACAAACCGAACTCCTGCAGGAAGGCGTCCAGAAAGGGCCGTTCGTCGCGGCGCGCGCGCGCGCCTTCGACCAACGCCCGGCCGACGGCCACTGCCCGGTGGCGGGCGCCGCCGGTCAATTCCAACGCATGCAGCAGCCGCTCGACCGCCCGTTCCTCGGGGCACAATCCATGCTCCCGGGCTGCGCTGCGCAGCAGCTCCGGTGCGACGCCGATTGGAGAATCGTTCAAGCTGGCGGCCATATCGAGCTTCCTTGGGAAACCGAGCCCCTCGTGTGGGCCCTTTGTGGACGATAGTATCGACAAGGGCGGCCGCCAACGCCAGCGGCGCCCCCGGCGCGAATTTACAGGATTCCGAATCGCGTGCGCGCAGCGCCGAACACCTCATGCACCCGCGCGGCAGGAATTTCGCCCGCCGGCTGGCGCATGAGCGTGCTCTTGCCGAACAGCGATTCGACCAGATCGACCGCGAGCGCAGCGGTCTTGTTGCGCACGTCGAGCGCGGGATTGAGCTCGGTGATATCGAGCGAGTCCATGCGCCCGGTGTCGGCGATCATCTCCATGCACAGCTGAGCTTCGCGATAGGACATTCCGCCGGCGACCGTGGTGCCGACGCCGGGCGCGATTTCGGGGTCGAGGAAATCCACATCGAAACTGACGTGCAAGTGCGCCTCCGGATGCATGTCCGCGAGCGCGAGCTCCATCGCTTTTCTCACGCCCATCTCGTCGATGTAGCGCATGTCGAATACCGTGAGCTGCTGCTCGTGCACGAACCGCCGCTCGCCCGGATCGACGCTGCGAATCCCGACCTGCCGCACCCACTGCGGCCTGATGGCCGGCGTGACGCCGCCGATGTTTACCAGCTCGCTCGGGCCGAACCCGCACAATACCGAGACCGGCATGCCGTGCAACGAGCCGCTCGGACTCAATTCGCGGGTGTTGAAATCGGCATGCGCATCCAACCAGATAATCCGCAGCGGCCGCGCGGTGTCGCGGCACCGTCGCGCGACGGCCGACACCGAGCCGATGCTCAGGCTATGATCGCCGCCCAACAGAATCGGCAGCCGGTCCAAGCCGAGCTCCCGGTACACGGCATCGTGCACCTCGCGATTCCAAGCCGCCACCTCGGACAGATTCCGATACCCGTCCCGCGCCGGCAGGCCGGGATTCGGCGGCCCGCTCACGTTGCCGCAATCGATGACCTGCAAACCGCAACCCGTCAGCGCGCCGTGCAGTCCCGCGACTCGCAGCGCTTCGGGGCCCATGGACGCGCCGCGATGGCTGGCCCCCACGTCCGTGGGCGCTCCGATCAGGCTCGCGGCACGAGGCGCCGGCGCGCTCACGCCAAGGTCTCCTCGTTGGCGCGCGGCTGGCCGTGGCGCGGCTGGCCGGTGCGCCGCCGATTGGCTTGCGTCGCGCCGCGCTCGCCGCGCATCAATCCGCCGAATAAATCCTTCGGATCGCCGAGCACGGGTATGAGGTCGATGACAGCCACCCCGCCGAACTCTTGGTTCACCCGGTGCAGATAGCGCAGCGAGGAAAAATCGTTCAGCGCAAAGCCGACCGAATCGAAGATCGAAACCTCGCTCGCATCGCGCCGCCCGGGCTGCTTTTGGCACAGCACATCGGCGAGTTCGGTCACCCTGACCGATGCGTCGAGCTGCTGAATCTCGCCCTCGATGCGCGCTTGCGGTTCGAACTCGACCACGATGCGCGCGTCCTTGCGGCGCAGAATATCCACGTGTAATTCGGTCTTCCCGGGGCAATCGCCGCCCACGGCGTTCAAATGCATTCCCGGTTCAATCATCTCTGGCGTCAAAATAAGCGCGTTGCGTTTATCGGCGGTCACGGTGGTGACGATGTCGGCGCCGCGCACCGCCTCGGCCGTGCTGGCACAGACCAGGATGTCGAGATCGGGCAGCTCCATGGCCTCGAGATTGAGCTTGAGCTTGGCGGTGGCGCCGGGATCGGTGTCGTACAGCCGCAGTTCGCGAATTCCGAGCATGTGGTGAAACGCGATGGCCTGAAACTCGCTTTGCGCGCCGTTGCCGATGAGCGCCATGGATCGGCTGTTGGCACGCGCCAGGCGGCGCGCCGCCAAGGCTGAGATTGCCGCCGTACGCAGCGCCGTAACGAAGGTCATCTCCGAGAGCAGCAGCGGATAGCCGGTCGCCACGTCGGCGAGCACGCCGAACGCCGTGACGGTGAGGAGACCCTCGGCCGTGTTCTTCGGATGACCGTTGACATACTTGAACGAGTAGAGCCGCCCGTCGCTGGTCGGCATCAGTTCGATCACACCCACCGCAGAATGGCTGGCATGGCGCGGCGACTTGTCGAATTCGTTCCAGCGCCGGTAGTCCGCGTCGATTTCCCCGGCCAGCGTTTCCATGAAGCGCGCGACGCCCACCTTGGACACCAACTCGCGTATCCGCCCAGTTCCAATGTAATTCACCATGATGTTCCCGCCGCTTGAGTGTTCCGTTCCGTAAGGGTTAGTCGGCCGGTGATCGGCCCCAAAGCCGCCTTATGGATAGTTTCCCGCCCGGCAGCGCTAGTTAATAGCCAGAACTTTGATCAAAAAGCATGTAAAATTAGTCAAATTGGCAGATCATTCTGTCGTTTTGACGTTTCCGTGTGCCGCCGGGGTTACGAAGCGTGGATAACACCGATCGACAATTGCTCTCTTTGTTACGCGACGACGCACGGATGTCGGTGGCCGCGATGGCCAAGGCGCTCGGGGTGGCGCGCGGCACCGTGCAAAACCGTTTGGCCCGTCTCGAAACCGATGGCGTGATCATCGGCTACACCGTTCGACTCAAGCGCGAGGCAGAGGATCAGCGCATCCGCGCCTTGATGACCGTCGCGGTCGAAGGCAATCGAACCGACGATGTGCTGAAGGCTCTGCGCGGAGATCCGGCGGTCTGCGCATTGCACACCACCAACGGGCGCTGGGATATCGTTGCCGAACTGCGCACCGACAGTCTCGAAGCCGTCGATCGCGTCTTGGGACGCATCCGTCAGATCGACGGAATCTCGACCACCGAGACCAGCCTATTGCTCTCCACCCATAAGTATTAGGGCGCATGCCGGCACATTGCCGCGCGCATCTCAAGAGTCGGGCAATGATGTCGCCAAGAACACCAAGGCGCCTGTGGAATCATCGCGCGGCACAAGCATGCCAGGCCGGCCGGTATCATGCGAAATCACCGCCAGATCCCAAGGCTCGAGCGCTGCCGCTGCGCCGGCGGCGCGCACTTCCAGCGCGGCATCGATGGGGAAGACCAGCGTCGCCCGGCCCGATGCCGACGGCAATGCCATCGGCTGGTGCAGGCGCCGTACCTGCGCGTGCACGCCGGTCAGCGATTTGGCCACCATCAAATTCAAATCGACACAGGGTCCGCCGAGCAGTTCGCACAGGGTGGCGAGCGCCCCATCGAACTCCGCCACATCGCCGACCTTGCGCAACTGGTGCTCCTCGCCGCTCGAAAATTTCAAAGCGACTCCGCCGCCTCGCAGTAAGACCATGATGCGGTTATAGGCCGCGAAATCCGAAAAGGGTCCCGACTGATCGATGTGTGCGACGCTCACCCGCCAGCGGAAAGGATCGCCGCTCGCCGGTACGCGGATCGCTTCGCGCGTGATGCCGCCGCCGTTCTTCCATGGCGTCGACCTGAACTCGGACTGCCGTATGATCTGCATAACCTTAAGAATACGGCGAACTCAATCACCCGGGTTGGCGAAAATGCCGCGGCGGAGCCGGTGGCGGCGATGTACGCCCGGGCCTTGAAAGCGCGCGCTCCCTAAAAAGCGCCAGGTCACCAGCGCCAGGTCACTCCATCGTGTTGGCGCCCCTTATGCCAGGTGCTTCGCCAGGAACTTCATCGTGCGGCCCCACGCGAGCTCCGCGGCGGCCGCATCGTGCTTCAGGTACGGCAGGTTCTTCGAGTCCGCGGTCTCGTTCGCGAATGCGTGCTTTGCATGGTATCGGTGGAATTCGAATGCGACCTTCGCATCGCGCAGTTTCTTCTCCAGCTCGTCAACCTTGGCGATCGGAAAGGCTCCATCCTCGGTCGCCCAATGGCCCAGCAGCGGCGCCCGGATCCGGGTCGCGTCGACGTATTCGAGCGGCGGGTAGCCGTACCATACGACCGTGGCGTCCGCCTCCGGCACATGGACCGCCGCCAGCAATGTGAGCGCGCCGCCCATGCAAAATCCGGTGATGCCCACCTTGGTGCTGCCCGTGCTCTTCAGATACTGCACGGCGCCGCGCACATCCTGGCCGGCGGCCACCGCGAAGTCGAGACCTTGCATCAGGTGCTGGGCTTCGTTGGCCTCGAGCGCGATCTTGCCGCGATATAAATCCGGTACCAGGGCGCGGTACCCGGCTGCCGCGAGTTTGTCGGCGACGCCCCGAATCTGGTCGTTGAGTCCCCACCACTCCTGAATCACGACGACGCCCGGCGCGGCCGCGCCGCGCGCGCCCTCGGCAAGGTAGCCGTTCACGCTGCCTCCATCCGGGCGCTGATAGCTGACTGTCTTACCCATCCGCGTCTCCTCCATATGTCATTGACATGCGCCAGTGCGGTAGCCGCGTTGGCGCTCCGATTATATCAACTGCAAGATCCACACGAGCAGCGCATCGAGGTCGTCATTCGGAACATCGTTCGGCGGCATGGCGCTGTCTCCCCATGCCCCGCCTCAGCTTCGTGGCGGGCCATGATGTCTAGGGCGATGCGGTGATCGATTTCGATCGAGCCGTTCGCGACGCTCGCGCAGGGCGTCCAATACGCGTGCCGCCCGCCGCGCCCGCGTGCTAACGTGGGAACGGTGCATGAAAGCCAGCGCGATGCGGGACTAGTTCGCCAGGTAGGGCCTTGGACGCTCGCGGCCAGCATTGTCGGCATGGTGGTCGGCGCCAGTATTTTCGTGCTGCCAGCGACGCTGGCGACGACCATCGGCCCCTACGCGCCGTGGGCGTTTCTGGTATGCGCTGTCGCGGTTGGATCGGTCGCCATCTGTTTTGCCGAAGGCGGCAGCCGCATCCCCACCAGCGGCGGGGTCTATGGCTATGTGCAAGCCGCATTTGGGCCACTCACGGGCTACATTGCCGGCACCCTTCTCTGGGTGAGCGACGTCCTCGCTTGCGGCGGCATCGCCGCCGCCTTAGCCGATGTAACCGTGAGCGTGGTGCCGCCCGCTGTGGCGGGGGCGGTGCATGCCGCGGTCATCCTGGCCGCCATTGCCGGAATCGCGTTCGTCAATATCGGGGGCGTTGCCCGCGGAGCGCGCCTAGTCAATGCCACCACTGCCCTCAAGCTGATTCCGCTGGCGATTTTCATCGTCGTCGGCGCGGCGGCGGTCCATCGATCGAATTTCGTGCAAACCGCGGCGTTCAGCATCGGCGGCCTGGGCCGCGCCATGATTCTTGGTGTTTTTGCCTTTATGGGCATGGAGACCTCGCTGTGCGCGAGCGGCGAGGTCGAGCAGCCGACGCGTACTATTCCGCGGGCGCTGGCGATAGCCATACTCTCTGTGACCCTCCTGTACGTTGCCGTTCAGATCATTGCGCAGGGCGTACTGGGTTCATCGCTCGCCAATTCCACCGTGCCGCTGGCCGATGCCATGGCGCAAGTCAATCCGACGCTGCGATTGCTTATGGTGGCGGGCGCCGGATTATCGATGTTCGGTTACATTGCCAGCGATATCCTGGGAAGCCCACGACTGCTGTTTGCATTCGCCCGCGACGGGCTCCTGCCCCGTGCGCTCGGACGCGTCCACCCGCGAAGCCACGCTCCGCATGTCGCAATTCTCGGCTATGCGGCGCTCGCCAGCGTCCTTGCATTGACCGGCACCTTTGCCGAGCTCGCGGTGCTTTCGGCACTGTCGACCGCGGCGCTGTATGTCATTGGCTGTGCGGCGGCATGGCGGCTCATGCGTCGCGACGTGGCGCTCGCCGGGGAGGCGCTCAACTTTCGCTGGCTAGGGCTTGCGACGGTCATTGGCGTGAGCAGCATGCTGATCGTGATCGCCCTGGCTGCACGGGCGGAAATCATCGGCCTCGCGGTTCTGGTAGCGGCGAGCGCCGCGATTTATTTCCTGCAAACGCGGACTGCCCGAATCAGACGATGAGCCGCGTTCGTCGACCTCCACGCAAACCAGCGGATTGGATCGCATCCACTCGATCTTCTGCCCCAGCGTCGTGACCCCGTAGAGATGCTTGTCGTCGTACGAGAAATAGATGGGAACGATGTAGGGCCGATCACCGCGCACGCACGCCAACCTGCCGAGATCCGCCTGCTCGAGCGCGATGCGGCACTCGTCCCCAGTCATCTCGTGAATCAGCATCTCAAACCCTCCCCGCGGGAATATCCGGACATTAAGACCAATCGCTCAGCCCGGAAACCGCGAGTCGCGCATCAGGCGCGGTCACCATGCATTGGCGACTGGGCCAAAAAAAAGGCCCCGAACTCTTCCGAATCCGGGGCCCTATTCTTCGTTGAGACACCTCTTCCTTAAGACACGGCCCCTTACGCTATCGCCGATCGGTTATTCGGCCGCTTCGGTATCCCCCGCGGGAACCGCGTCCTCCGATTCGCCGATCCCGCCGCTCACGTCCATGAAGCTGCGCCGACGGCTGTCATCCGAAGCACGGCGGCGTCGCGCGTGGTATGCAAAGCCGGTGCCCGCCGGAATGAGACGGCCGACGATGACGTTTTCCTTCAAGCCCCGCAAGTCGTCCTTGAGGCCGCGTACCGCCGCCTCGGTGAGGACGCGCGTGGTCTCCTGGAACGACGCCGCGGAAATGAACGATTCCGTCGCCAGCGACGCCTTGGTGATGCCGAGCAACAGAGGTTCCCAGGTCGACTGGTGCTTGCCCTCGGTTTTCTGCTTCGCAATGACATCGAGCAGCCGCCCGCGATCCATTTGTTCGCCCCGCAGCAGCGCCGAATCGCCCGTGTCCAACACTTCGATCTTGCGCAGCATCTGCCGCACGATGACCTCGATGTGCTTGTCGTTGATCTTCACACCTTGCAAGCGGTACACATCCTGGATTTCGCGTACCAGGTAGTTGGCCAGCGCCTCGACGCCCTGCAATCTCAGGATGTCGTGCGGATTCGGCTCGCCGTCGGCGATGACTTCACCCTTCTCCACTTGCTCGCCTTCGAACACGTTGAGATGACGCCACTTCGGAATCAGCTCCTCGTACTTCTCGCTCGCTTCGTTGGTGATGATCAGGCGCCGCTTGCCCTTGGTCTCCTTGCCGAAACTCACCGTGCCGCTGCGCTCGGCCAGAATCGCCGAATCCTTCGGCTTTCTGGCTTCGAACAAATCGGCCACTCGCGGCAAGCCGCCGGTGATGTCGCGCGTCTTGGAAGACTCCTGCGGTATGCGTGCGATGACATCGCCCACCGATACCTTGGAACCGTCTTCCAGGCTGACGATGGCGCCCGCGGGCAGCGCGTAAACCGCCGGAATGTCGGTATTGGCGAAGGTGACCTCTTTGCCCTTGGCATTGGTCAGGCGCACCACCGGACGCAAGTCCTTGCCGCCCGAACCGCGCTGCTTCGGATCCAGCACCACGGTGCTGGTGAGACCGGTGACCTCGTCCACCTGGGTCGTGACGGTGATGCCGTCGACGAAGTCGGAGAACTTGATCATGCCGGCCACTTCCGTGACCACGGGGTGCGTATGCGGATCCCAGTTCGCTACCGACTGGCCAGCGCCGACCACATCGCCGTCGTTCACCGTAATGGTGGCGCCGTACGGGATCCTGTAGCGCTCGCGCTCGCGGCCAAATTCATCCACCACACCGAGCTCGCCGGAACGCGACACCGCGACCAGGTGACCCTTCTCATGGTGCACGGTCTTGATGTTGTGCAGACGAATGGTGCCCTTGGATTTGACCTCGACGCCGTTGGCCGCCGCCGCTCGCGAGGCTGCACCGCCGACGTGGAAGGTACGCATAGTGAGCTGGGTTCCCGGCTCGCCGATCGACTGCGCCGCGATGACACCCACGGCCTCGCCGATGTTGATGCGGTGGCCGCGGCCCAAATCGCGCCCATAACACTGGGCGCAGACGCCGTAGCGAGTTTCGCAGGTGATCGGCGAACGCACCATGATCTGATCGACGCCCATTTGCTCCAGGAGCTTGACCAACTTCTCGTCGATCAACACGCCCGACTTGACCAGCACTTCGCCGGTCGTGGCGACCACCACGTCCTCGGAGACCACGCGGCCGAGAACTCGCTCGCCCAAGCCTTCGACCACATCGCCGCCTTCGACGATCGGCGTGATCGACAGCCCGTTGGCGGTTCCGCAATCGATCTCGGTGACCACGAGGTCCTGCGCCACGTCCACCAAGCGACGCGTGAGATAGCCGGAATTGGCCGTCTTCAATGCGGTGTCGGCCAAGCCCTTGCGCGCGCCGTGAGTCGAGATGAAGTACTGCAGTACGTTCAAGCCCTCACGGAAATTCGCGGTGATCGGGGTCTCGATGATTGAGCCGTCGGGCTTGGCCATCAGGCCGCGCATGCCGGCGAGTTGGCGAATCTGCGCCGCGGAGCCGCGCGCTCCGGAATCGGCCATCATGAAAATCGAATTGAACGACTTCTGACGGACTTTATTGCCCTTGGTGTCGGTCACCTCGTCGGTGCCGAGCTTCTCCATCATCGCCTTGGCGACCTGATCATTGGTGCGCGACCAGATGTCGACCACCTTGTTGTAGCGTTCGCCGTTGGTGACCAATCCCGAGGAGTATTGCTCCTGGATTTCCTTCACTTCGCGCTCCGCCGTAGCCAGAATCTTGGTCTTCTGCTGCGGCACCACCATGTCATCCACGCCGATCGACACGCCTGCGCGGGTCGCGTAGTGAAAACCGGTGTACATCAGTTGGTCGGCGAAAACCACCGTTTCCTTGAGTCCCACGGTGCGGTAGCACGCGTTGATGGTCGCGGAAATGGTTTTCTTCGTCATGTCCTGGTTGATGGCGTCGAAGGACAGACCGCGCGGCAGGATCTCGGACAGCAATGCCCGGCCCGCGGTGGTGTCGACCACGCGAATCTTTTGCACCAACTGCCCTTTGGCGTCGCGGACATATTCCGCGAGCCGCACTTTCACCTTTGCCTGCAGGTCGATATTGCGGCTCTCGTAGGCCCGATGCACTTCGGCCACATCGCCGAACGCCATGCCCTCGCCCTTGGCGCCCACGCGCTCGCGCGTCATGTAGTAGAGACCGAGCACCACGTCCTGCGAGGGAACGATGATCGGATCGCCGTTGGCGGGCGAAAGGATGTTGTTGGACGACATCATCAAGGCTCGCGCCTCGAGCTGCGCCTCGATCGACAGCGGCACGTGAACGGCCATCTGGTCGCCGTCGAAGTCGGCGTTGAACGCCGTACAGACGAGCGGATGCAGCTGGATGGCCTTGCCTTCGATCAACACCGGCTCGAACGCCTGGATGCCGAGGCGGTGCAACGTCGGTGCTCGATTGAGCAGCACCGGATGCTCGCGGATCACCTCTTCGAGGATGTCCCACACCTCCGGACCCTCGCGCTCCACCAGGCGCTTCGCCGCCTTGATGGTCGAGGCTTCGCCGCGGATCTGCAGCTTGGAGAAAATGAACGGCTTGAACAACTCCAGCGCCATCTTCTTCGGCAATCCGCATTGATGCAGACGCAGCGTCGGACCCACCACGATCACCGAACGCCCGGAGTAATCCACGCGTTTGCCGAGCAGGTTCTGACGGAACCGGCCCTGCTTGCCCTTGATCATGTCCGCCAATGACTTGAGCGGGCGCTTGTTGGTGCCGGTGATCGCACGGCCGCGGCGGCCGTTGTCGAGCAGAGCATCCACCGCCTCCTGCAGCATGCGCTTTTCGTTGCGCACTATGATGTCGGGCGCATTGAGCTCCAAGAGCCGGCGCAGGCGGTTGTTGCGATTGATGACGCGGCGATACAGGTCGTTCAAATCGGAGGTCGCGAACCGGCCCCCGTCGAGCGGCACCAGCGGACGCAGATCGGGCGGCAGCACCGGCAATACGGTCAGCACCATCCACTCCGGCTTGTTGCCGGACTCCATGAACGCCTCGATGAGCTTCAAGCGCTTCGACAGGCGTTTGATCTTGGTCTCGGAGTTGGTGTTCGCCATGTCCTCGCGAACCTTCACGACCTCCGAAGGCAGGTCCATCGACTTCAGCAGCTCGTGCACCGCTTCGGCGCCCATGCGCGCATCGAACTCGTCGCCGTGCTCTTCGATCGATTCGAGATACATCTCGTCGGTGAGCAGCTGGCAGCGCTGCAGCGAGGTCATGCCCGGATCGACCACCACGAAGGCCTCGAAATACAGCACGCGCTCGATCTCGCGCAGCGTCATGTCGAGCATCAAGCCGATGCGCGACGGCAGGGACTTCAGGAACCAGATATGCGCAGTGGGGCTCGCCAGCTCGATGTGTCCCATGCGCTCGCGACGCACCTTGGACTGGGTCACCTCGACGCCGCACTTCTCGCATACGACTCCGCGGTGCTTCAGGCGCTTGTATTTGCCGCACAGACACTCGTAGTCCTTCACCGGACCGAAGATCTTGGCGCAGAACAACCCGTCGCGCTCGGGCTTGAACGTGCGGTAGTTGATGGTCTCCGGCTTCTTCACTTCGCCGTACGACCAGGAGCGGATCATGTCCGGTGACGCGAGCCCGATCTTGATCGAATCGAAATTTTCGACCGGCACTTGCTGCTTGAACAACTTGAGTAAGTCTTTCATGGATTAGGCCTCGCTCTCGAGTTCGATGTTGATGGCCAGGGAGCGGATCTCCTTGACCAGCACATTGAACGATTCCGGCATGCCGGCTTTCATTTCATGGTTGCCGTCGACGATCGCCTTGTACATCTGCGTGCGACCGTTGACGTCGTCGGATTTGACGGTAAGCATCTCTTGCAGGGTGTACGCGGCGCCGTAGGCCTCGAGCGCCCACACTTCCATCTCGCCGAAGCGCTGTCCGCCGAACTGAGCCTTGCCTCCGAGCGGCTGCTGGGTAACCAGGCTGTACGGACCGGTGGAGCGGGCGTGCATCTTGTCGTCGACCAGGTGGTTGAGCTTCAACATGTACATGTAGCCCACCGTCACCGGTCTTTCGAACTGCTCGCCCGTGCGCCCGTCGTGCAGAACGGTCTGGCCCGAGGTCGGCAGGTCCGCCAGCGCGAGCATGCGTTTGATCTCATCCTCGCTCGCGCCGTCGAATACCGGCGTTGCCATCGGTACGCCGTGGCGCAGGTTGCCGGCCAATTCCACGACTTCGGCATCGCTCAAGGATTTGAGGTCTTCCTTTTGACCGCCGCTCTCGTTGTACACCGAATTCAGGAACTTGCGGATCTCCGCCGCCGCCTGCTGCGCTTCGAGCATCTTGCCGATCTTGGCGCCCACGCCTTTCGCGGCCCAGCCCAGGTGGGTCTCGAGAATCTGCCCGATGTTCATGCGCGACGGCACGCCCAGGGGATTCAGCACGATGTCGACCGGCGTGCCGTCCGCCATGTACGGCATGTCCTCCACCGGCACGATGGAGGAAATCACGCCCTTGTTGCCGTGGCGGCCCGCCATCTTGTCGCCCGGCTGCACGCGCCGCTTGACCGCCAAGTACACCTTGACCGTCTTGAGCACACCCGGTGCCAGATCATCGCCCGCGGTGATCTTGGTTTTCTTCTCTTCGAAGCGCTTCTCAAAGGCCTTGCGCTGGCCCTTGAGCCGCTCCGAGACAGTTTCGAGCTGCGCGTTCGCCTCCTCGTCCTTCAGACGAATCTCGAACCATTGCTCGCGCGGCAAGTCAGCCAGGTAGGCTTCGTCGATGTGCATGCCGGCCTTGAGCTTCTTCGGGCCGGCCTCCGCCGCCTTGCCCTCGATCATGCCGCGTACGCGCTGGAACAAGTCGTCCTCAAGAATGCGCTGCTGATCGGCCAAGTCCTTGCGCACCCGCTCGAGTTCCGCCTTCTCGATCGCCAGAGCCCGCGAGTCCTTCTCCACGCCGTCGCGCGTGAACACGCGCACGTCGATCACGGTGCCGTCCATGCCCGGCGGTACCCGCAGCGAAGTGTCCTTCACGTCGGAGGCCTTCTCGCCGAATATCGCCCGCAGCAGCTTCTCTTCAGGCGTCAGCTGCGTCTCGCCCTTCGGCGTGACCTTGCCGACCAGAATGTCGCCCGCGCGCACTTCGGCGCCGATGAACGCGATGCCCGCTTCATCGAGCTTCGCCAGCGCCGAGTCGCCCACGTTGGGGATGTCGGCGGTGATCTCTTCCGGTCCGAGCTTGGTGTCGCGTGCGACGCAGGTGAGCTCTTCGATGTGAATGGTGGTGAAGCGATCTTCCTCGACCACGCGCTCCGAGATGAGAATCGAGTCCTCGAAGTTGTAGCCGTTCCACGGCATGAAAGCCACCAACAGATTTTGGCCGAGCGCGAGCTCGCCCAAATGCGTCGATGGGCCGTCGGCGAGGACGTCGCCGCGCTTGATCGCATCGCCTGCTTTGACCAACGGACGCTGGTTGATGCAGGTGTTCTGATTCGACCGGGTGTACTTGGTGAGCGAATAAATGTCGACGCCGGGTTCTCCCGCGGTCGTCTCGTTGTCGTTCACTCGCACCACGATGCGCGAGGCATCGACCGAATCGACGCTGCCGCCGCGCCGCGCCACCACGGTCACGCCGGAGTCGATCGCGACCGCCCGCTCCATCCCGGTGCCCACCAGCGGTGTTTCCGAGCGCAATGTCGGCACCGCCTGGCGTTGCATGTTCGAGCCCATGAGCGCGCGGTTCGCGTCGTCGTGTTCCAGGAACGGAATCAGGGACGCCGCCACCGAGACGATCTGCTTGGGTGATACGTCCATGAAATCGATCTTGTCCGGAGTCGACAAGGTGAATTCGTTTTGCGTCCGGCAGGAAATCAGGTCGTCGACGAATCCGCCCTTCTCGTTCAACGTGGCGTTCGCCTGCGCGATGACGTACTGGCCTTCCTCGATCGCCGACAGGTAATCGATCTTGTCGGTCACCTTGCCGTGAGATACGCGCCGATAGGGCGTTTCCAGAAACCCGTAATCGTTGGTCCGCGCATACACCGCCAGCGAATTGATCAGGCCGATGTTCGGGCCTTCCGGCGTCTCGATCGGGCAGACACGGCCGTAATGGGTGGGATGCACGTCGCGCACTTCGAAACCGGCACGCTCGCGCGTCAACCCGCCTGGGCCCAAGGCCGAAACGCGCCGCTTGTGCGTGACTTCGGACAGCGGATTGTTCTGGTCCATGAACTGAGAAAGCTGCGAGGATCCGAAGAATTCCTTCACCGCGGCCGCAACCGGCTTCGCGTTGATCATTTCCTGCGGCATGATCGGCTCGCTCTCGGCGATGGTGAGGCGCTCCTTGACCGCGCGCTCGACGCGCACTAGGCCGATGCGGAACGCGTTCTCAGCCATTTCACCGACGCTGCGCACGCGGCGATTGCCCAGGTGGTCGATGTCGTCCACGTGGCCGTTGCCGTTGCGGATGTCGATCAGGGTCTTCATCACCTCGATGATGTCTTCCTTGCTCAGCACGCCCGAGCCGGTGATTTCCTCGCGGCCCACGCGACGATTGAACTTCATGCGGCCCACGGGCGACAGATCGTAGCGCTCGCCGTTGAAGAACAGGTTCTGGAACAGGTTCTCGGCCGCATCCTTGGTCGGCGGCTCGCCCGGACGCATCATGCGGTAGATTTCCACCAGCGCTTCCAGCCGCGTCTTGGTCGGATCTATGCGAAGGGTGTCTGATATGTACGGACCCCGGTCCAGATCGTTGACGAACAAGGTCCGTATTTGCGTGATGCCGTTTTCGATCAGCTTGCCGACCGTCGGAACGGTGAGGATCTCGTTGGCCTTGGCCAGGATTTCGCCGGTTTCGGTGTTGACGATGTCGTGCGCCAGGACCTTGCCCTGCAGATACTCGACCGGTACCGGCAGACGCTTGACCTGCGCCTCTTCCAGATCGCGCACGTGGCGGGCGGTGATGCGCCGGCCCTCCTCGACGATGATCTTCTTGCCGACGCGGATTTCAAATGACGCGGTCTCGCCGCGCAGGCGCTGCGGGATGATTTCGAATTCGATTTCCTTCTTCGAAAGGTGGAACACGTTCTTCTCGAAGAACATGTCCAATACCTGCTCCTCGGTGTAGCCGAGCGCGCGCAGGATGATGGTCACCGGCAGCTTGCGGCGCCGATCGATGCGCGCGAACACGCAGTCCTTCGGGTCGAATTCGAAATCCAACCACGAACCGCGATAGGGAATGATGCGGGCGGAGAACAGCAATTTGCCCGAGGAATGAGTCTTGCCTCGGTCGTGATCGAAGAACACGCCCGGGCTGCGATGCAGCTGCGAAACGATGACCCGCTCGGTGCCGTTGATGATGAAGGTTCCGTTCTCGGTCATGAGCGGCAATTCGCCGAGATAGACTTCTTGTTCGCGAACGTCCTTCACCGGCTTCTTGGCGCCGCTGGCCTCCTTGTCGAGCACCACCAGGCGCACTTTGACGCGCAGCGGTGCGGCATAGGTCAGGCTGCGCAGCTGGCATTCCTTGACGTCGAATACCGGTTCGCCCAGGCGGTAGCTCACGTACTCGAGCGTGGCGTTGCCGGAATAGCTGGAAATGGGGAACACGCTGTCGAAAGCGGCGTGCAAGCCGATTTCTTCGCGCTTGGATTCGGCAACATCGGCCTGCAGGAATCGCCGGTACGAATCCAATTGGATTGCCAGCAAATACGGCGTCCCGAGGATGCTCGGACGCTTGCCGAAGTTCTTACGAATGCGCTTCTTTTCGGTGAAAGAATAAGCCATGTGCGTGTGTCTCCAGGCGCGAGCGCCTTTACCGGGCGCTTACGCGCCGAATTAAACGGGGTATCCCCAGGCGCTACGCGCCGAATTAAACGGGGTCCCGGGGCCCCCGTTTAATAGCGCTCGCTTCGCGAGCGTGGGATTCGACTCATAATCAAAGGCGCAGCCGATGGTTGCCGCCGCTACGGCAACAACCATCGAACTGCGCATATCGGCTCTGATCACTACTTGATGGCAGCCTTGGCGCCGGCGTCCTCGAGCTTCTTCTTGATGGTCTCGGCATCGGCTTTCGGAATGCCTTCCTTGACCGTCGAAGGAGCGCCTTCAACCAGATCCTTCGCTTCCTTCAAGCCGAGTCCGGTGATCTCGCGGATGACCTTGATGACGCCCACTTTGTTGGCGCCGAACTCGGTCATCGTCACCGTGAACTCCGTCTGCGCTTCGGCAGCCGGCGCAGCCGCAGCACTGCCGGGCGCCGCAGCCGCCGCCACCGGAGCAGCCGCCGTGACGTTGAACTTCTTCTCCATGTCGGAAATCAGCTCGACCACTTCCATGACGGACATCTTGGAAATCGCATCGAGGATTTCGTCTTTAGTAACAGCCATTTTTGTCTCCAAAACGTATTAAGGGTCCCGACGACCCGAATCAGATTAAATTCGTCGTCGTTGCCCACTACGCCGGCGCACCGCTCTTCTCAGCCTGCAATTTTTTCGCTCCAAGAACGGCAGCCAGCGTCCTCACCAACTTGGAATTGGGGGCAGCCAACGTACCAACGAACTTCGAAATCGGCGCCTTGAGGACACCCAGCAGTTGCGACACCGCCTGCGCGCGCGTGGGCAATGAAGCCACGCGATCGATATCCTGGGCCTTGAGCAATTGCCCGCCCAGAGATACGAGGGTCGTCACCAGCTTGTCGTTGTCCTTCGCGAACGCCTTGACGATGCGAGCGGCCGCGCCCGGATCGTCGTTGGAGAACGCAAGGACAATGGGTCCCTTCAGCGCCGGAGAAATGCACTCGAAAGCGGTGCCGGCAACGGCCTTGCGCGCGAGCGTATTCTTGACGATCCGCAGATAGACCCCTTCCTTGCGCGCCTTTGCGCGTAGGGCGGTCATCTGCGTCACGGTCAAGCCACGGTTCTCTGCGCCCACCACGGACAGGGCTTTCGCCGCGACCGCGTTGACCTCTGCCACCACGACTTTCTTCTCTTCTAACTTGAGTGCCATCCGGTCCTCCCGGTCAGAAGCGTCACACACCAGGCAAGAGCGCCATCGCTCCTGCCCACCCTTCGAGTACGCCGCCGTACTCGTGCGGTGCGACCTTCACCAGGAAATTCCTGATTCGGGTCCCACCATCTGCGCAGGCCGATCTTTAAGGGCCCCAGTTCTTCAAATGAACCAGGCCCGCCTGCGGTCTTCGACGGTGAGCGCATGCGGCCCCGCGGCTTCACGCAACCCTCCATCAATTCTTCCCATGCGCTTCGCGCAACCTTTCCAGGCGCTTGCGCGCCACATCAACGGCGTCGATGCGACGCCGTCCGATAAAATTACTAACCCAGCCCCAGGCTGGACTGGTCGACCGTGATGCCCGGACCCATGGTCGAGGACAGCGTCAATTTCTTCAGATAAATGCCCTTCGAGGTCGCCGGCTTGATCTTCTGAAGATCCGCCACCAGCGCCAACAGGTTTTCCTTGAGCGCGGCCGGCTCGAAGCTCGCGCGGCCGATTTGCGCGTGTACGATTCCGGCCTTGTCGGTGCGATAGCGCACCTGACCCGATTTGGCGTTCTTGACCGCACCCGCCACGTCGGGAGTCACCGTGCCGACTTTCGGATTCGGCATCAGGCCGCGGGGGCCCAAGATCTGGCCCAGCTGGCCCACGATGCGCATGGCGTCGGGACTCGCGATCACGACGTCGAAATCGATCTGACCGGCCTTGACCTTCTCGGCCAAATCCTCGAAGCCGACGATGTCGGCGCCCGCGGCCTTGGCCGCATCGGCATTCTTGCCCTGCGTGAACACGGCCACCCGCACGGTCTTGCCGGTGCCGTGCGGCATCACGGTCGAGCCGCGCACCTGCTGGTCCGACTTGGTCGCGTCCACACCCAAATTGACCGACACGTCGACCGACTCGTTGAACTTCGCCATGGCGAATTCCTTGACGAGCTTCAGCGCGTCATCGATGGCGTAGGATTTGCCGGGAGCCAGCTTTTCCTTCCAGGTCTTGGTTCGTTTCACGGTCGCGGCCATGTTAGAGCCCCTCCACATCGACGCCCATGCTGCGGGCGCTGCCGGCAATGGTGCGCACCGCGGCCTCCAGATTGCCGGCGGTCAAATCCGGCATCTTCAACTTGGCGATATCCTCGAGCTGCTGGCGCGAGACCTTGCCCACCTTGGAGGTATTCGGCGTGGCGCTGCCCTTCGCAATGCCGATCGCCTTGGCGATGAGCACCGAAGCGGGCGGCGTCTTCATGATGAAGGTGAAACTTCGGTCGCTGTACACCGTTATCACCACCGGGGTCGGCAACCCCTTTTCCAACGACTGGGTCTGCGCGTTGAACGCCTTGCAGAATTCCATGATGTTCACGCCCTGCTGGCCGAGGGCGGGACCTACCGGCGGACTTGGGTTCGCCTGGCCTGCAGGTATCTGCAGCTTGATATACCCGGTGACTTTCTTCGCCATTTAACCGCTCCTGTGGGTTCAAACGCTGCCCTCGCGAACAGCTCCCCTTGTCTATGCGCTATCGCGCAGGAATCTACGAGGTCGCGCCAAGCGCGACCCCGTCCTAAATTCAACCCTTCTCGACCTGCGAGAAATCCAGCTCCACGGGCGTCGAACGCCCCAGGATCTGCACCGCCACCTGCAGGCGGTTCTTCTCGTAATTCACCGACTCCACCACACCGTTGAAGTCGTTGAACGGGCCGTCGGTCACGCGCACCACCTCACCGGGCTCGAACAGCACCTTCGGCTTCGGTTTGTCGACGCCCTCTTCCACGCGGCGCAGAATCGACATCGCCTCTTTGTCGGTGATCGCCGCCGGCTTGTCGCTGGTGCCGCCGATGAACCCCAAGACCTTGGGCACCTCTTTGACCAAGTGCCAGGTGTCTTCGTCCATTTCCATCTGCACGAGCACGTAGCCCGGGAAGAATTTGCGGTCGGACTTGCGCTTCTGGCCGTCGCGCATTTCCACGACTTCCTCCGTGGGCACCAGAACCTCGCCGAACTTGCTTTCCAAGCCGGCGCGCTTGACCCGATCCTTGAGCGACTCGGCGACTTTGTGCTCGAAATTCGAATAGGCGTGAACCACGTACCATCGCAGAGACATAAAGTGCTCCGAATTCGTCAGGCCGACTGACCGGACAACAGCCGGGTCAGCCACGTGAGACCCCAGTCGAGTCCCCAAAAAAACAAGCCCATCACGATGGCGAAAATGAACACCACGTAAGTCGTCTTGATCGTCTCTTCGCGCTCCGGCCACACCACTTTGCGCAGCTCGATGCGGGCGGCCAGCGCGAACTGGCGAAACTCGCGGCCGTACCAGCTGAACCAGATGAACCCCGCCGCCGCCGCCAATCCCGCGATCACCATCGCGATGCGAATCGGCAGCGCCTGGTCCTCGTACCAGTAGAACGCACCGATTCCCGCGAACAGCACGAGAATCGACAGCGTCAGGAGCGTCGTATCCTTCGCGGACGCAACCGCGGGTGTCTGCACTTCTGCCATGTTTACTGCTGCCCTACGCGCCCGCTCGAACTGGCAGGGCAGGAGGGAATCGAACCCCCAACCTGCGGTTTTGGAGACCGCCGCTCTGCCAATTGAGCTACTGCCCTAGTTAATGCGCTTCGCGCAACCCTTCCAGGCGCTTACGCGCCGAATTCTACGGGGCCGAAACGGCCCC
>ODAK010000681.1_pt1 | contig 38839 bp, 36 predicted proteins | sample 1539591 | NCBI WGS metagenome assembly ODAK01 (sample SAMEA3539303, study PRJEB22396) | soil metagenome | biome: tundra; feature: field; material: soil | place: USA | collected 2010-05 | depth 0.15 m | reverse complement strand
TTCCGACGCTCGTGGAAGGGCTGATTTCCAAGGCCCCGCGTCGGCTGCGGCCGTCGGGTGAGACGGGGGGTCAGTGCCAGGCGCGGCTGCCGTGGGGGGTGCGAACGTCGTGGCCGTAGGTGCCGCCGCCGCCGATTCGGGTGCCAGGGCGAGGGCACCATGCTCGGATTCATGCGTCTGGAGGGCAGCCACCAGGCGATCGATGTCGGCGTCGGTGGTTGGAGTGGCCCGGCCCGTCTTGGTGGCAAAGACGGCTGCTCCGAGATCGCGCAGCATGCCGTCGGCCACCTTCTTGGACTGCACTTCGTCCAGCTTGGCCTGGCCCTTTTGCGCCGCATCCTTGGCCATGACGGTGGCCGCCGTCGCTTGCGCCTTTACCTTGTCGAGCAATCCCATCAGCTCATCCTTTCCATGCGGGGTCACACAAGCATCGCATGCAGAGCGACTGCCTGCTCACGGCTCTGCGGTCGCCAACGTTGTGGTGGTCGTCGACGTCTTGCTCTTGGTGCTCTTGTTCTTCGTGGGAACGGTGGTGGTCGTCGTCGTGGTTGTGCTTGCGCCGGTCGTCGCCGCCAGGGCCCCCTGCGCATCGGTGATCTGCTGCTGCATGGCGTTGATGTCGCTCTGATAAGTGCCGAGGTCGCCGGCCTCGAGCGCGGCCAGGGCGTTCGTGTAGTCCGTCTGCGCAGCATTGAGATACTGCTGCACCACGGCCGGGACCGTGCCGGTCCCCACGCTTGGACCCGTCCCCGTTCCGCCCGACACGGCCGTATGCAGCAGTGAGCTGAGGGTCGCGGAAACCGTCGACTCGATCACGACCTTCTGTCCGAGCACCCCGATGACGTCGGTCAGCTGAGGGAGAGGGTTCGACGACGACGCCACGTACAGCGGCCGGAGATAGACGATCGCTTGGCCGACCGGCACCATGAGTGTGTCGCCCAGAAGGACCTCCGAGCCATGCTGGTCATAGAGCGTGATGTCCGACGACACCGTATGGTTCGCTTGTATGTACGAATCAGCGTTCGCCGGGCCTGGTATGCCCTGCGGCGTTTCGAATACGGTCAGGTGTCCGTAGTCGCCCGGATCCGATGTGCCCACCATGAACGCGCTCAGATTCAGGTTGTTCGAACCTGACGCATTCGACTGCGATGCCGGCACATAGGCATCGGTGACAGTGAAGGCCTGGGTCGACGAGCCCGGTAGTGCGGTCACCTGGTAGAGCGGGGCCATACGAGCTGGGCTGGTCGAAACCAACTGACCCTGCTGGTTGTACGTGTCCTGCACCTGCAATGCCTGTGATTGGGTCCCCGCGCCCGCCGTCGGGGAGAGTTGCCATGCGTTGTCGGCCGCATAGAACTGCGAAGGCGTCGTCAGGTGGTACCGACCGTAAATGGCCGATTGGATGGAGAAGATGTCGGGGGGGTACCGCAGGTGGGCTTGCAGTCCCGCGCTCATCTTCGAGAGGGGCGTGAACATGTTCGGGAATGCTGCCTCGTAGGCCCGCAGGATCGGGTCGCCGGGATCGGCGGCGTAAAACGTCATTTTGCCCGAGTACGCGTTGACGACAACCTTCACCGAGTTGCGCACATAGTTGTAGCTCGTAGGCAGGCTGCTCCCGGCCGCTACCTGCTGTGTGTCCGCGTTCTCCGAATAAGGGTACTGGTTGGTCGTCGTGTACCCGTCGACAATCCAGTAGATCTGCCCGTTGTTCACAACGGCATACGGGTTCTGGTTGAACGTCAGGAACGGCGCCGCCTTCTCTGCCATCTGCACGGGGTCGCGCACGAACATGATGCGCGAATTCCCGGTGATCTGATCGGAGATAAAAAGATTGAAGTCGCCGAGGCGAAGGGCAAGAGCGGCCCGCTCGAACACGGACGACAGCTTCACGCCGCCGGTGCTGTTGTAGTGACTCTCGACGCTGGTGCCGTTCCCCTTTTCGTAGTCCACCTCGAGCTGCTTGGTATTCGCCACCACGTAGCCCGTGTCCCCCAACGCAAAGTAGACGTTGGGTTGCGTGACTTTGGGCAGTCCGTTCGATGAGGAAGGCGGCACGTTCTTGATGCCATAGACCGGGTTGCCGTTGGACTGGGCCTGGTTGGCCACCGCCACCGCTGCGCCCTCACCATGGGTGAACTGGAGGTGCTCGTTGACCCATGACTGGGACGGGAGGTTCGCCTGAGAGATCTCCCGGACGCCGATGAGGACAGGGGTCACCTTCCCGTCGATCGTGTAGCGGTCAACGCCGAGTGACGGGAAGGTGTAGTACGACCGAATCTTCTGTTGCTGCACGAAGGTCTGCAGGGTGATGGCATTGTCGGGGTCCCACAGCCTGATGTTCTTGAGCGTCGCGGACTGCTGCGCCACGGTTGTGGCCGCGACGTTTGTCGTGGCCGCGTACTGCTTGACCTTGACATTGTTCAGGTCGTAGGCGGCGCGTGTCGCCACGATGTTGCGCTGTATGTAGGGCGCCTCGAGCGAGGACTGGGCCGGGGTGACCTTCAAGGTTTGCAACAGCGCCGGGTAGATGACGCCGACGACGAGGGCCACGAAGGCCCAAATCCCGACCGCCAGGACCGGCAGCGTCCACCCCTGACGGCGGATGTTGAAGAGCAGGATGGCGGCGGCGAAGATGGAGACGACGACGAGCAACAACAGCGCCGGCAGCCGGGCGTGCACATCGGTGTATCCCGCGCCGCCCACGTAGCCGTCCTGCGCGTTCACCAATCCCCAGCGCTGGAGGATGTAGCCGGCCGCCTTGGTCAACGCGATGAGCGCCAGCAGGACCGAAAGGTGGGCCTTGACCGCGGGACGCACCCGCGGGATCCCTCGCTGCGGCAAAATCCCACCGTTGAGATAGTGGAACAGCGCCGACACGACGAGCGTCACGATCAGGATGGCCAGCGTCCAGTCGACGACGAAGTTCAAGAATGGCAACTTGAAGACGTAGAAGCCGACGTCCTTGCCGAATTGCGGATCCTTGATGCCGAAGTTGCCGCCGTGGCGAAAGAGGATCCAGTTCTGCCATTCCCCGATGGTTCCGGACGCGGCGATCAGGGCCATGATGATGGCGAGTGCGATGTAGAGACGTCCGGCGTAGGGCCGCACGACCTGCTGGTACCGCCGCACGAGCTCGTCTTTCTGCACGGCACCGACATCCTCGCTGGCCAGGCGATCGCAGACGACCAGGTTGACCCACATCACGACGAAGAAGATGGCTCCGAAGACCCCGAAGAGCCCGAGCTTCACCACCAAGAGGGTGGAGAACACGTTGTGGTAGCCCACCGACGAGAACCAGAGGCCATCGGTGTAGATGTTGGCCAGCGTCCGTAACGAAGCCAGCAAGATGATGAGGACGACAACCGCCCCGATTACCCACCATCTGGCTCGCCGGCGCGACCGGGGCGAACGGGGAGTTGAAAGGTCCTTGGGGGTGCGCACGGGGGCGAGCCTAACGTCCGCCGCCCAAGAGTCCCTGTCTAGGGCGCTACAGGCACCACCAGGCAACGACAGCCCGAGTGAGCCGGGGGATAGGCGTGTCCCGTGGGGAACCCCTCGGCCAGAGGCAGGGCTCCGGCCAGGGCATTGTCGTCACAGTCAGAGCAACCGGTCGATGTCGTCATCACCCAGCGCACCAAACCCTCAGAGGAGGAGGAGGCAGCCACGCCGGCCGAGAAGGCCTGCACCGCGAAGTCCCCGACCAGTCGTTCGATCCGTTCACCTCTCCACTCGCGGAATGCCGCCCCCACGCGATCCGCTGCTTCTTCGCCGGCATCGGTGCCCTCCGCTATCCGCCGGCGCAACATGGTCACCACCGTGCGGGCCAGGCCGGCCGCCGCCTGTTCGACCGCGCCGTTCGGCGACGTCGTCACCTCCGCCCCTCCCCCGAACACCGCTCCAGCTGCGAACGCATCGTCGAGGTGGCTCTGCGCGGCCGAGATGAACATCGAAAGGTGAAGGTCCTCAGGACCGAGCAAGGCCTCCCCCGCCAGGGTCGGCGTGCTGCGCAGCACATCGAGCAGTCGGTTCTGATCATCCCCCAGGGCACGCTTTATGTGCCGGGAGAGCTGAGCCGCTATTGGCGAGAGCAGCTCGTCGCGCCGAGCGATAAGGGCCGCGTCCGGTCCCTCGTCCTCGCGCTCACCCTGATCGTCCGCCCCTGCGTCGACCTCGGCCAACGTTGCGACCGTGCCGCCCGCCGCCGCCGCTGGGGCGCTGGCGCCACCCGATTCGCCCGTGGCTGCCCGGATGCGGGCAAACAATTCGTCGACCGAAGGTGCCGCTCCACCGAGCGCCGCCTCGCCGCGCGCCTCGCGTTGCTGGTCGCTCTCGTCGACGCCCGTGCCGCTGCCGTCACCTTCGTACGGCGCTTCCTGATCATGCGGAGCGTCCTTCGGCAAGTGCAGTCGGGCCTGGTCGCCGGCGGCCGAAGCCGCGGCACGGGCGTCGTCGTCCGAACGCTCCAGCTGGCCCAGAATTTCGTCCATCGACGCCCGTGCCCCTTGGACCGAGGCGGCCATCTCGTCACGGGCGGCACGGAGTTGCTCGATCTGAATCGACAAGGCGCGCCGGCGAGCCGCGAGATCGGTCATCAGGCGCTTGCGCGCCTCTTGGACCTGCTCGAGGAGTGCGCGACCCTCCTCCTTGGCTCGCGCGATCACCGCATCGCCTTCGGCCACAGCGTCGAGCCTGATGCGCTCCACCTCGGCCAGCGCCTCTTGCCGGGCGTTGGCCACCATCAGCTCGGCTTCTGCGACGCGCTCGGCCGACGCTCCTTCGCTGCGCTCCTGGATCTCGTTGGCCCGGCTCTGGGCCTCACGCAAGAGGGTGGAAGCACCTTCCTGGGCCTGGACCACGATCTTGGCCGCTTCGTCATGGGCGTGGCGGAGGATCTGTGCACTGTGCTGACCGAGAGATGCGGAAAGCGTCGCCTCATCGACCACGGGGTGGGCCGCCCGTTCGTCCGCCTCTGCGACGGCGGCCCGCAGCTCCTGCTCGCGCTGTTCGAGCACCTCGATGCTCCGGGCGACCGTCTGGAGGTAGGTCTTGACCTCATCGACGTCAAAACCCCGGCGAACGATGGCGAACGAGTGGCGAGCGATGTCCCCCGCCGTGACACGGGCGGAGGAAATGGGTGAACGGCCTTCAGGCATGAGGAAAGACTACGGTGCCGCCTGGGCCCGGCACGTGACTGGAGGACAATGTGCCTCCCAGCCGCTTCAGTATCGCCAAGGCCTGGTCAAGTGTGGACACGGCATAGACGTGGAGTTGGGGGGTGTCCTTGGAGAGCGCCGCCTTGTACTCCTGCGGGGGCACGAAGAAGACGGTGGCCCCCGCCCTCTCGACAGCGATCGTCTTCTGGGGCACCCCGCCCACATCGCCCACGGCGCCGCTGGCATGGATGGTCCCGGTCGCCGCAACGGTGCGGCCCCCGGTGAGGTGGCCCCCCGCGAGCTTGTCGATGATGCCCAACGTCATGGAGAGCCCAGCCGAGGGTCCACCGATGTCGACCGTGTTCACCGTGACAGTGACCGGGAAGGTCCAGGACTGTTGGGTGTTGGGATCGATACCCAGGTAGGCCGTGGGTTTCCCCTGGCCGCAGCCGCCATCAGTCAGCCCCTGGGGCGGGGCTCCCAACGTGATGCTTCGTGGCACGATCGGCCCGTTGACGAACGCTCCCGATTGTTTGACCGATGACTGTTCCACCGAAAGGGTGGCCGATGTGCCCGGCGTCAACCCGTGGAGTGCCGTGACGAGTGAGCACACGCCGGTGACCGGGGTGCCATTGACCGCCGTGATGACCTGGGAGACCTTCAGCACGCGCGAGGCCGGCGATCCCGGAGCGACGCCGAACACGAGGGCGCCCGCGTCCTGCTCCTTCACCGTGTAGCCGAGATAGGTCAGCGCAGCCGCCTTCGCCTGGGACTGGGCCTGGCTCATCTCCAAGAAACCTTGCGGGGCCAACTGATCAGGCGGGGTAGAGGGGCCGAGCAGTTCCACCGAGGGGACGATCTGGCTGTCAGATGAGAAGTAGCGCTCCTCGAGGTAGGTCAATGCGGTCAACGGCTTCACATAGACGTCCGTGAGGAGAATCGTCCCTGAAAGCTGGTGATCCAGCTCTGGTGGAACCTTGATGAAGGACGCGACCGGTGAGGCGTCTCCCGGGGAGATGGCGTAGTCGTTGACGTTCCAGTGGCTGAGGATCAGCGTCGCCACGACGAGCAGGGCGACGAACACCGTGAGGACGATCGGCCATCGTCTATGGCGCGCACGTCCCGGCGCGACGTGACTCCATCGTGTGGGGATGACCTCGGCCTCCCCGGCGGTATTCGTCGTCATGTCGGCCATACTCGATTCGGTGAGCGATGATCCTGCCACGGAACGTGGGGCCCGACGCCGCGCCGCAGCACGGAGGCGGCGGCGCGTGATCGCGGCCGGGCACACGGGTCAGGTCGAGCTCGCTCGGGCCGGACTGCGGGATCCCGATCCTGATGTCCAGGCTGCTGCGCTCGGAGCGCTGGCCCGTCTCTCGTCCCTCTCGGTGGCCGACATCACCCATGTCCTGGGCACCGGGCCTGCCCCGGTACGGCGCCGGGCCACCGATGCCGCGCTCTCGGTTCGCGGTCCGGGTTCAAAATCCACGCTGTACGCCGCGGTGGCCGGCGCACTCGGCGACCCCGATCCTCTGGTCGTCGTGGGAGCGGCCTGGTTCCTTTCGGAGCGTCGGGTGACCGCTGCCGTCACCGAACTGGTCACGACCGCCCGCACCCACGAGGACGTGCGCTGCCGGGAGGCCTCCGTGGCCGCACTGGGCGCGATCGGCGACCCACGAGGGTTGACCGCGGTCATCGACGCCCTGGACGACAAACCCACCGTGCGGCGTCGAGCCACCGTCGCGTTGGCCGGATTCGACGATCCCCGGGTCGAGCCGGCGCTTCGCCGATCGGCCGAGGACAGGGACTGGCAGGTGCGTCAAGCCGCCGACGAGCTGCTGCGTGAGGACGGATAGACGTACGCGCTGAGCCAGCCCTACGCGGCCCGCCGTTCAGTCGTCGTCGGTGAAGAGGCGCTTCAGCCGGTCGAATGACTCGAGGCACTGCCCTGCACCCTGCACGACGCACTCGAGCGGAGCGTCCACCAGGTGCACAGGGACGGCGGTGGCATCCGCCACGCGTTGGGTCACGCCGCGCAGCAGGGCACCGCCTCCGGTGAGATGGATGCCTTGAAACATGATGTCCTGCGCCAGTTCGGGAGCAGCCTCGCCCAGGCAGGTAGCCGCGGCGGCGATCACCTGGGCCACGTTCTCTTCCAGCGCCGCCCGCACCTCCTCGGGTGTCAACACGACGACCTTGGGCCGGCCCGTCGCCACTTCGCGACCCCGAATCTCCGCTCCCTGCTCTCCCGGATAGGCAAAGGCTGAACCAATCGCGTGCTTGACCGCTTCGGCCGTGCGCTCGCCGATGGCCACACCGTGCGTGTGGCGCACGTAGGCCTGAATGGACGCATCGAAGTCGAATCCGCCACAGCGCAGTGCCCGCACCGCCACCACCCCCCCGAGGGATATGACGGCCATTTCGGACGTGCCCCCTCCGATGTCGACCACCATGTTGCCCACCGGCTCATGAATGGCCAGACCTGCACCGATGGCCGCCGCCATGGGTTGCTCGATGAGATAGCAGGCAGACGCACCGGCCCGCCGCGTCGCTTCTTTGACGGCGCGTCGCTCCACTGCGGTGATCGCCGAAGGGACGCAGATCAACACTTTGGGTCGGTTCAAACGGCTCACGCCCACTCGGTGCAGCAACACGCTGAGCATCCGTTCGGTCACCTCGAAGTCGGTGATGGCACCGCCACGGAGTGGACGTTCTGCCACGATGTACCCCGGGGTGCGCCCGATCATCTGCCAGGCGTCAGTGCCGATGGCCAGGACTTCGCGAGTGCGCGAATCCAAGGCCACGACCGTCGGTTCGTTGAGCACCAACCCCTTGCCCTTGGCATACACCAATGTGTTGGCCGTCCCAAGGTCAATGGCCAGATCGCGTGACATCGTGACCTCATGGTACGGCCCGTTGGGGACCCCGACCGCATTTCGGGCTCCGCCGTCGGTAGCCTCGGTGTGTGACCCCTACACCCGAGGAGCCACTGGAAGAGGGACCGGACAGGGACAATTCGGGCCATTTCCCCTCTGACGCGGACGCCGCGCTGCGCGGCTGGATCGACCCCGACGACCGCCTCTGGCGCCATCCGAGCGAGCTGGCGGCACGAGCGACGAAGGCCGCAGGGACCCGCCCGATTCTCACCCGGCATCCCCGCGCCACGCTGCTGATCGGCGCCGCTGCCACCCTCGCCGCGGTGGCATGGGCCATCGTGCTGCTCTCCCCTCCTTCGAATCACACCGGCTTTACTCCTGCCAGCGACAGCGCGTCCGAGGTCCCCGTGACCACGCTGGCCCTGCAGGGTGAGACGGTCCCCACGTTGGCGCAGGCTGCGAGCCAGTCGATGGTGCAGCTCAGAGCCGTCACCGCCCACGGGGTCGTCTCCTTGGTCGGCGTCGCCGTGGCCGAGGGGGGACTGGTCGCGACCACCGCCAGCGGCCTCTCCGGACTGCGCAGCATCTCCATGATCGATGGTGAGGGTCGCCACTTCCGGGCCGCGGTGGTCGGGGTCGACGATGCCTCGGACATCGCACTCGTCAGCGTGCCTGTCGACGTGCCGGTCGCACCGTTCGCGGACGACGCCTCCCTGTCCGCAGGGAGCGCCGACATGTCCTTGAGCGTGGCGCCCCCCGCCGCCGAGACGATCACTCTGAACTGCGAGGACGGCACGGTGACGGCCATCGACACCGAGATCGCCAGCGGATGGGCCAAGGGTATGCCCGTCATCACCTCCTCCGCGACAGCGGTCAACCAGCAGCCGGGCGACCCTCTCTTGAATCAGGAGGGTGCCGTCATCGGGATCCTCTACAGCTCAGGATCGCCCGCCAGCTACCTCCCCGCCCAACTCGTCCTCGGCGTGACCGACGATCTCCGCTCGACCGGTCGGGTCATTCACGGCTGGCTCGGGGTGGAGGGCGCCACCGCGTCGGGCTCCAGCGGCGCACGGGTGGCCGCGCTCATGGCCGGGAGCCCCGCCAACGGACTGCTCCACCCCGGTGATGTCGTGGTGGCGGTGGGCTCGGTGCCGATCCGTTCCATGGCCGATCTGCGGGCCAGGCTGTATGTGATGGCTCCCAAAACGACGGTGGGGCTGTCGATCGTCGCCGGTACCTCGACGCATGTCGTCGACGTGACCCTCGGCGCCTCCCCCTAGCATGTTGACGTGAGCATGTTCGGTTCGGGCGACCCTGACAACCCGATGGGCGGACTCCTCGGTGATCTCTTGAAGGTCATAGGGTCCGCACCCGGCGGTAGCGACACGTGGTTCGACGCCGCACGGACATTGGCCCACGGTGTGGCCACAGACGGAGAGAACGACGACAACGCGGACCCGTTGGTGCGTATCGCATTCGAAGAGCTGGCCCGGGTGGCCGAACTGCATGTGGCTGACGCCACGGGGATCTCGCTCACCGCCGGTGGGACGACCATCTCGTTCGATGCCGTCGGGCCCGGTCAATGGTCCTACCGGGTGCTGACGGCCTACCGGCCCACGCTCCAGCTGATGGTGGAAGCACAGCAACAAGCTGCCGCAGCGGTCCCGCCGTCCATGGACGTGGGATTGCTCGATGAGCCGTCGGGCGGGATCGGCGGGCTGCTGAGCCAATTCGCGCGCACGCTGGGCCCGGTCCTCCTCGGCATGCAGTTCGGCTCGGCCGCCGGTCACCTCGCTCGCCGGGCCTTCGGCCAGTACGCCCTGCCCCTGCCGTGGCCCGAGTCGAACACCCTGCTGCTCGTGCCGAGCAACGTGGCCACGTTCGCCGAGGACTGGAGCCTGCCCCTCCAAGAAGTCCAGCTCTGGGTCTGCTTGCGCGAGCTGACGATGCATGCGGTCATGACCCGCCCGGGCGTGCGGTCCTCGCTGAACCTCTTGTTGGCGGACGCGGCCGCCCACGCCGCGGCCTCGCAACGCTCCATGGTCGAACGGCTCGGCGACGGGCTGGGTGACCCGGCTGCGCTCGAGGGAGTGCTCAGCGATCCCGAATCGCTGCTGGCCGACCTCATAAGCCCCGAACAGCAGCACATATCGAACGCGCTCACTGCGTTGACGACCAGCATCGGCGCCTACGTCGACCACGTGACGGCGGGGATTGCCTCGACCTTGACCTCGTCGCCGGCGGCACTCGGGGAAGCCTGGTACCGCTACCGGGTAGAGGACGCCAAGGGCGAGCAGGCCTTCGCCGGGCTCTTCGGGCTCAACGTGGGTCAGGCGGAGGTGGATCGTGGAGCCAGCTTCATCGACGGCGTCGTCGAACGAGCGGGGGAGGATGCGCTCACCCGGCTCTGGGCTGACGAGCGCGACCTGCCTACGCCGGCCGAGGTGGACGCACCCGGTCTGTGGCTGGCCCGCATCGGCCTGCTCGACTGACGCCTGCGCGACCGAACTCGACCCGAGGAGCGCCTACTCCACCACGTCCTCGGGAATCCCGAGATCCCACTCCAGCCTCAAGTTCTCGCGTTCGGCATCTCGAACGACACGCTCACGATTGCGACGGAACTGGGGGTCATGCGGCGGGAGGAGGACCAATCGGGCCAGCACCCGCTCACGGAACGCATCGATCACGTCGGCCGGGCCAAAGTCGGACTGGACGTCCCAGTGGGGAGCGATGGGCCCGAGGTAGACCACGCGCACGTGCCCAATCGGGTCGATCGGTTCGGTGGTCTCGACTACGTCGTCCTCGTTATCCGGGGACATGGCACCTCCTGGCCTTACATCATGGGGCGAACGGCCGTCAGCGTACCGGAGCCCCGGGTGCCGGGTTTCCCCGTGCCTGGATCCCCAGATTCTTACGAAGTTCCTATGCTCCGGATATTCTCCTAGCGGCCCTTTTTCTCTAGAATGGTGCGTGAAAAGGGAGTTGCAAAGTGAATACTGAATGGATGGCCCGGGGGAAATGCCAAGAAGTTGCACCGGACATCTTCTTCCCGAGTGACGGGATGGGAGTGCTGGTCGCACAGAAAATCTGTGCCGAATGCCCCGTCTCCGCGGCCTGCCTCGAATACGCGCTCGCGAACCATATCGACCACGGGGTGTGGGGTGGCTGCTCGGAGCGTGAGCGTCGTCGCATCCTGCGCCGCCGCCGGGTATCCCAGTCGGTCTCGGTCGGCTAGCTGAACAGGGCGGTAGCTCACGATTCCCGCCTCGCTCGCCTCGGCGTTCCGAGCCTGCGAAACCCCTGTTCGTCGTCCATAAGACCGGACCGCCGGACGTCTCCATTCATCCCAGCGCTGGCAGACTGGCCTGCGTGATCGTCCAGTGCGTGGTCAACGTGAGCGAAGGCCGCGACCAGGCTGTGCTGGGCGAACTGGCCGCCTCGGCCGCTGCGGTCCTGCTCGACGTGCATGCAGACCCCGATCACCATCGCTCGGTCTTCACCCTTGCCGGTGCAGTCGACGACATCATGGACGCGGCCAGAGCCCTGGCGACGATAAGCGTGGCCCGTATCGACCTGCGCACACATCAGGGAGCGCATCCGCGCCTGGGCGTGCTCGATGTCGTTCCTTTCATCCCCTTCGTCCCGGGCCAACCCCCCAGCCACGACCTCGGCGCCGTCGTGCCGCTCCGCAACGAGTTCGCGCAGTGGGCGGGCACGACACTCGCCATTCCGACCTTCTTGTACGGGCCCCTTCCCGGCGGAGGGACCCGTACATTGCCCCAGGTCAGACGCCATGCCTTCACCGGCATCGCGCCCGATTTCGGTCCCGCCCAGCCCCATTGCACCGCTGGCGCCACCGCAGTCGGAGCCAGGCCGGCTTTGGTGGCCTACAACGTGTGGGTCTCCTCGGTCGGCGTGGCCCGCCAGGTGGCGCCGCTCGTCCGCGGGCCCATGGTGCGTGCGCTCGGTCTGGCGGTCGGTGACCGGGCGCAGGTCTCCTGCAACCTGGTCGACCCGGCACATCTGGGCCCGGCCCAGCTCTACGACCTGGTGGCCGATCGCGTCCACCAGCTGGGGGGGACGGTCGTCGGAGCCGAGCTGGTCGGTCTCCTCCCCCGGTCGATCCTGGCGGACATTGCCACCGAACGCTGGGACCAGCTCGGTCTGTCCGCTGATTCGACGGTAGAGAGCCGCCTGCTCCGCTAGGGCGCGTCCATCCCGCCTTGCACCGGGAGCGGGGTCAGAGGGGCGACGAAGCCGCTCCTAGGAGGCGTGGACGGCTGTGTCGCGGCGCTGCAGGGCACGTGCCCGCCGCACCCGTCGACGCTCCCGCTCGCTCATGCCGCCCCAGATGCCGAACTTCTCGCCGTTGGCGAGGGCGTATTCGAGGCAATCCTCACGGACCACACAGCCCCGGCACACTTCCTTCGCTTCGCGCGTCGACGCCCCCCGTTCCGGAAAGAACAGGTCCGGGTCGACTCCCATGCAGTTCGCTTGAATCTGCCAGCTGCGTTCCTGGCGACCATAGAGCGTGGTCACAATGTCCACGAGTTCGCCTCCCTCGCCACTTAGGTGGCATTCGTGTAGTTACAACGATGTCATCTTTCACCACACGGTCACCGAACGCAAGGGGAAATAGGAAAGGTTTGTGCCTGGGCCCGACCGGGGTCGTGCCTGGAGGCCGGTCATCCGCCATTGCACACCCGCCACGGGGATGCCCCGGCCAGGCCGGCTCAGCGGGTTCAGCCGGCTGGGCGAAGGACGCGGCGGTGCTTGAGGAAGTCCACCAGCACGTAGCCGCCCAGGGCATCCGGCGTGGTGTAGAAGGTCCGGCCGCCATTGACCCGGGCGATCTGCTCGACGAAGGGGTAGTGCGTCCGCTGCAGATCGAGGGCGAAGCAGTTGATGACGATGTTGGCCCGGGTGCAGCGAATGACCTCCGCCATGGTCCGGCGCAGGGTCTCGGGGACCGGTGGGTAGTTGAAGAGGACTTCGCCGTAGTCGTCGATGTGGGCCGTGGGCTCCCCGTCCGTGACCACGATGATCTGCTTGGTCCCGTGCTGATGGGCCAGCATCCGCCGGGACAGGGCCAGGGCGTGCTGCAGGTTGGTCCCGTAGACGTAGTCCCACATGACGGTGGGCAGCTCGTCAGGACGGATCTCCCGGGCCACCTCGGAGAACCCCACGATGCCCAGGAAGTCACGCGGGAATTTGCTGCTGATGAGGGTCTGGAGGGCCATGGCCATCTTCTTGGCCGGCACGAAGTTGTCCCGCATCGGCATGGACATCGAAAGGTCGACCGCCAGGACGGTGGCCGAGCGGGCCAGTGCCTCGGTCTCGACCACTTCGAAGTCCTCGGGCAACAGTCGCACCGGCACGCCCGAACCCCCCCGGCGCACCGCGTTGTGCACCGTGCTGGACAGATGAAGGTTCAGCGGGTCGCCGTACTCGTACGCCTTGGTGGTCTCTTCGCGGTCGTTTCCCGACCCCGTCGCCACCGTGCTGTGGTCGCCGATGCGGTCTTTGTTTATCTGACCGAAGAGGTCGTTCAGCGCCTTCTGCCCGAGCCGGCGCGCTCCCCGGGGCGTGAGCTCGGTCCGACCCCCGTGCTGTTCGATGAGCCCGGCGTCGGCCAGCGACTTGGTCAGCTTGGCCAGCCGGTCCAGCGCCCGTGCGGCGTCCTCGCCCATGTGATTCCTCACCTGGTCGAGGTCTATCTCGCTCAGGGCGGCCGGCGACGACGCCGACTGCAGCAAGTCCTCCATGCTGTCGAGCTGCCCGAGCTGCGTGGCCAAGTCGGTAGCCCGCGACAGGCTCATGGGGCCTTCGCCCTCGAAGTCGTAGGACCGCTGCCAGCCCGCCCCTGGCACCGCCCGCTGGAGGTTCTGGGCCAAGCGCTCCACCTGCCAGCGCAGGTCCATGTCCTCGAGCACGGCTTCCATCAAGCTGCGCAGCTGGGCCTGCTGCTCGGGCGACAGCGAGTTCCACACGGCCTGGGCCGCCGCCATCCGTTCGGCCAGATGCTCGAGCAGCTCGTCGAGCGTGGACGGGTTTCCCGGGAACATGTCGCCGTACTGCTCCATGAACTGCTCGAAGCTCGGGTCGAGTTCCTCGCCCCGCTCGCGCTGCTCGAGCATCTGGTTCAGTGCGTCGTAGGCATCGCGCATGCGCGCCATCTGCTCGGGGCTCATCGACGACAGCGCGTCGGAGGCCCCTTCGAAGAAGGTGTCGGCCATCTCCCGCCGGAGCTCCTCGACCAATTCCTCGAACTGCTGGCGTGCTTCAGAGGACACGAAGTCGTAGTTCTGGAGTGACTGGATCCGTCCACCCGGGTCCCCGGGCTGCAGGTCGAGCGCCATGCGCCGCTCCGTGGCAACGTCACCGGTCACCTCGGCCCGGCGCTCGTCAGCCGAGGACGTGGCTTCCTCCACCAGCTCATCGATGGCCGCTCGCTCCTCTGCCTCAATTTCGTCCAGCCGCTCCGAGATCTGCGCCATGCGCCCGTCGGGATCTCCTTCGGCCAACAACTCCGCCCGACGGCGGCGCAATTTCGCAAGCAGATCGGTGAGCCCCGGGATCTGCTCCCCATCGGCTGTGCGCATGCCGGAGCGCAACAGATTGCGCAGCGCGTCATCGAGGTCGCCTCCTTTGAGGAGGTCGTCGGTGAGGGCCGACAGCAGGTCATCGACGTCGAGGTCGGAGAACTCCTGCGTGCCGTCCCACCCCGAGTAGTCGTACCGTGCCGTCACGGGGCCCTACTTGCGGCCCCGGTAGAGGGCGCGAGCACCCGAGGCGTCCTTGTTCAGACGCTTGGTGAGGTGAAGCCCTTCGAGCAGGAACTCGAGCGCGCTGGCCATCAGCGCCGGCGACTCGGCCGCGTCGGGGCCGGCCAGCGCCCGCGTGGGCGGCTCGAGCTCGGGGATGTCGGCCAGCACGGCCAGGTAGGCGGCCGAGGGCAGATCATCACCGGCATGCACCACCACCTGCTCGGTGAAGGCGGCGACGATGGCGCTGGGGTCGTTCAAGGTGACCCGTCGCCGGAAGACGGCCAGGGTGGCTGCGGCCACCAGATGGGCCACCACGTCCTGTTCGTGACCTTCTTCCATGGCCTCGACCTCCACCTTGCCCTGCGTCGAGGGCACCAGGGAGGCCAGATCGCTGATGCGCGGCACCGCCACCGGCTCGCCGGTGCGCAGGGCCCGGCGGACCGAGTTGGCCACCAGGGTCTCGTAATTGGCGATCGAGAGCCGGACCGAGACGCCGCTGCGCTGGTTGAGGTGCGAGCTGCGCCGGGCCAGCTGGCTGACCTCGGCCACGACCTCCTTCAAGAACATCGGTACGGTGACGGGGATCCCCGCCGTCGGCAGTTCCGCCTCGGACTCCATGATCTTGACCTCGGTCATGGTGTCGTAGGGATAGTGCGTGCGGATCTGGGCCCCGAACCGGTCCTTGAGCGGCGTGATGATGCGCCCCCGATTGGTGTAGTCCTCGGGGTTGGCCGTGGCCACCAGCATGATGTCGAGGGGTAGCCGGATGCGGTGGCCGCGGATTTGCACATCGCGCTCTTCGAGCACGTTGAGCAGGCCGACCTGAATGCGCTCGGAGAGGTCGGGCAACTCGTTGATGGCGAAGATGCCCCGGTTCACCCGCGGGATCAATCCGTAGTGCAGTGCCAGCTCGTCGCTCAGGTACCGGCCCTCGGCGATCTTGATCGGGTCCACCTCGCCGATCAGATCGGCTATCGAGGTGTCCGGTGTGGCCAGCTTCTCCCCGTACCGCTGGGAACGGTGCACCCAGGCGATGGGGGTGTCGTCCCCCAGGTCGGCCGCCGTGTCGATGGCGCCCCGCGATACCGGGCTGTAGGGGTCGTCGTTGATCTCAGAGCCCTCCACAATGGGGAGCCACTCGTCGAGCAGGCCCACCAGGGCACGGATGACCCGTGTCTTGGCCTGGCCCCGCTCTCCGAGCAGGATCACGTCGTGGCCGGCGAGGATGGCGTTCTCGAGCTGCGGGATGACCGTGTCGTCGAACCCCAGCACACCGGGCACGAGCGACTCACCCGAGGCGATGCGGGCCATGGTGTTACGCCGCATCTCCTCTGCGACGGGCACCGACTTCCAGCCCGAGGCGCGCAGGGCGCCGAGCGTGCGAGCCAGGTCGACAGGGGGTCGGAGCCTCCCGGGCCCCGGGGTCGAAGATGGGTCAGTGCGTGTCGGGCCGTCCATACGCGGAGTGTAGTGACTTCTCTGACGCCCGAAGCCGTCGGGGTGCCCGGGTCCCCGACACGTCGCGCCCGACCGTGGCGGCACCGAGGGACACCAGCTGGGCGACGAGGGCTTGGGCGGGTCGCGGGACCGGCCGGTCGGCCCGATGGGCCAGGGCCACGGTCCGGCTCAGTCCGGGGGCTTTGAAGCTGATGGCGCACAATTTGCTCTCAGCCGGCATGGCGATGGCCGGCACCACGGCGGCACCGAGCCCCGCCGCCACGAAGGCCAGCACGCCGTCCATCTCCCCGCCCTGGCTCACCAGGCGCGGCTCGACGCCGGCGTCACGGCACGCCGCCAGGGTGACCTCGCGCAGGTCGTAGCCCTCGCGGAACATCACGAGCGGCAACCCGTCGAGCTCGGCCACTCCGACGTGGCGGCGCGCCGCCAGGGGGTGGTCGGGCGCCACCGCGAGGACGAGAGGGTCGTCGAAGAGCGGGGTGGTGGCGACCAGGGGATCGTTGATGGGCAGCACGACCAGGGCCAGGTCGACCTCGCCGCTGGCGAGCTGGCGCACGAGCTGGCGTGAGCCGGCCTCGACCACCAGCAGCTCGATCCCCTGATGGCTGGCATGGAATTCGACCAGGGCCGGAGCGAGGACACGGGCGATCAGGCTGGGCGTGGCGCCGATGGACAGGCGGCCACGGGACATCCCGGTGAGTGCCCGTGCCTCCGCGCTCGTGGCTTCCACGTCAGCCAGCACACGGCGGATGAACGGCAGCAAGGCCTCGCCGTCCGCGGTGAGCGTCACCAGACCCTGCCCGGGCCCGCGGTGGAACAGGAGCACGCCGAGCTCACGTTCGAGCAAGCGCACCTGCCGGCTCAGCGACGGCTGGGCCAGATGCAGCCGCTCCGCCGCCCGCGTGAAGTGGCGTTCCTCGGCCACGGCCACGGCGTAGCTGAGCTGCTGCAGTTGCACAGCCATAGCTTATTGCTATGAAAACGATGTCATCTATGTCTTTGACGTCTCGATCGATCCTGTCTAGCGTCCGCTCGGGCACAGCGCGCCTGAAAGTTGCGTGGTCGCGCACGGACAATGGAATGATTGGCCCGCCACGCCCCGCCCGGTGCGGGCACTGAGGAGGTCTGAAGTGACGACGACGCTCGAGGAAGCACCGGGCACGCCGGTTGCCATAGGAGGCACGAGAGGTGGGCCGGACAAGCCCACCCTGCGCAAGGACCGCTGGTGGATAGAGCCCGCCGTGACCTTCACCGTCCTCACCGCCTTCGCCGTCTACGCGACCTTCGCCGCCTTCATGAACCGGGACTACTACGCCGGGCCGGCCCTGCACCGCAACCTGATCGCCCCCCTCGACTCGCCCTGCCTCACCGGCAGCTGCGTCCCCGGCACCCATCCCTTCGGCATATGGATCAGCGCGTGGCACATCACCCCGGCCCTGCTGATCCTGATCTTCCCCCTGGGGTTCCGCCTCACCTGCTACTACTACCGCAAGGCGTACTACCGCTCCTTCTGGTTCTCGCCCCCGGCCTGCGGCGTGGCCGACGCCCATGGCAGTTACAGCGGCGAGACCCGGATCCCGCTGATCCTGCAGAACATCCACCGCTACTTCTTCTGGCTCCTCCTCATCTTCAACGCCATCCTCACCTACGACGCCGTCGAGGCCTTCCGCCAACCCGGCTACGGCATCGGCATCAGCGTGGGCACCGTCGTCCTCTGCCTCAACGCGTCGTTCCTCTGGCTCTACAGCCTCTCCTGCCATGCCTGCCGGCACTTCTGTGGCGGTCAGGTGCGCTCGTTCGCCAAGCACCCCATCCGCCACAAACTGTGGAAGCTGGTGACGCCGCTCAACGCGCACCACATGCAATTCGCCTGGATCAGCCTCTTCGGCGTGGCCCTGTGCGACCTCTACGTTCGACTGGTGGCCAGTGGAACCATCACCGACCCCGGCTTCCACTTCTAAAGGACACCGCACATGGCCGACTACGACACACACGACTACGACGTCATCGTCATCGGAGCAGGCGGCGCGGGGCTGCGGGCCGCCATCGAATCGCACGAGCGCGGCTTGCGCACGGCACTCGTCTGCAAGTCCCTCCTGGGCAAGGCCCACACCGTCATGGCGGAAGGCGGGGTGGCGGCTGCGCTCGGCAACATCTACCCGGAAGACAACTGGAAGGTCCACTTCCGCGACACCATGCGCGGCGGCAAGATGCTGAACAACTGGCGCATGGCGCAACTCCACGCCCAGGAATCGCCCGACCGTGTGCGCGAGCTGGAGCGCTGGGGTGCCCTGTTCGACCGCACCAAGGACGGCCGCATCCTCCAGCGTGACTTCGGCGGCCACCGCTTCGCACGCCTGGCCCACGTCGGCGACCGCACGGGGCTCGAGCTGATCCGCACCCTGCAACAAAAGGCGGTCTCGGCCGGCATCGACGTCTTCATGGAGTGCAAGATCCTCAAGCTCCTTCCCGACAGCGAGGGCCGGATCTCGGGCGCCGTGGGCTACATGCGCCCGAGCGGCGAGGTGGTGGTCTTCACCGCCAAGTCCTTCGTGCTGGCCACCGGGTCGATCGGCAAGTCGTGGAAGTACACCTCCAACAGTTGGGAGTCGGTGGGCGACGGTCATGCGATGGCCATCTGGGCCGGGGCCGACGTCATCGACATGGAGTGCGTGCAGTTCCACCCGACGGGCATGGTGTGGCCGCTGAGCGTGCGTGGCCTCCTCGTCACCGAGGGTGTGCGTGGTGACGGCGGTGTGCTGCGCAACTCCGAGGGGAAGCGCTTCATGTTCGACTACGTGGCCGACATGTTCCGGGACGAGACGGCGGAGACCGAAGAGGAGGCCGACGCCTGGTACGACGACCACGCCAACAACCGTCGGACCCCCGACCTGTTGCCCCGGGACGAGGTGGCCCGGGCCATCAACACCGAGGTCAAGGCGGGGCGGGGCACCCCGCACGGCGGCGTCTACCTCGATATCGCTTCACGCCGAACCGCGGAGTACATCCGGCGGCGGCTCCCGTCCATGTACCACCAGTTCATGGAGCTGGCCGGCGTCGACATCACGGCCGGTCCGATGGAAGTGGGGCCAACCTGTCACTACATGATGGGTGGGGTCCGGGTGGACGCCGACTCGGCCGCCGCCACGGTGCCCGGGCTGTTCGCCGCCGGCGAGGTGGCGGGCGGCATGCACGGCGCCAACCGGCTGGGCGGAAACTCGCTCTCGGACCTGCTCGTCTTCGGACGCCGGGCCGGCATCGGTGCGGCCGACTTTGCCGAGGGCCGCGCCGGTGCCCCGAGCATCGACGCGGCGGAGGTCCAGTCGGTGATCGACGAGGCCTTCGCTCCCTTCGGTCGCGAGGGTGGGGACAATCCTTACGACATCCAGCACGAGCTGGAGGAGACCATGCAGTCGCTGGTCGGCATCATCCGTACGGGGCCAGAGCTCGAAGAAGCGCTCGTCAAACTCGAGGAGTTCAAGGGACGGGTCTCCAAATTGAGCGTCAAGGGGGGCAAGGCCTACAACCCGGGCTGGAATCTGGCCACCGATCTCCCTTCCATGGTCACCACCTCCATTGCGGTGGCCCAGGGTGCGCTCAACCGCAAGGAGTCGCGGGGCGGACACACCCGTGAGGACTTCCCCGGCCCCGATGCCGAACTGGGCAAGGTGAACTTCGTGCAACGCCAGACAGCCGAGCACGGCTACCTGGCGCCCATATCCATCAATCCCGAGCCGCTGCCTGAGATGCCGGCAGAATTGCGGGCACTTCTCGAGGAGGCACACTGATGCCAGAGAACGAAGCGACAGGCGAATTCACCATGCGGCTGTGGCGGGGGGACGCCGACGGTGGCGAGTTCACCGACTACGTGGTGCCGGCGGTCGAAGGTGAGGTCGTCCTCGATGTGATCCACAGGGTCCAGGCCGGTCCCGCTCCGGACTTGGCCTGCCGTTGGAACTGCAAGGCGGGAAAGTGCGGCTCCTGCTCGGCGGAGATCAACGGGCTGCCGCGCCTCATGTGCATGACCCGCATGGACACGCTCCCCGAAGGAGCGCCGGTAACCGTGGCGCCGATGAAGACATTCCCCATCATCCGCGATCTGGTGACGGACGTGAGCTTCAACTACGAGGTGGCGAAGACCGTCCCGGCGTTCAAGCCGGGTCCGGAGCCCGAGGGTGGCTACCGCATGGCACAGATCGACGTGGAGCGCGGCCAAGAGTTCCGCAAGTGCATCGAGTGCTTCATGTGCCAGGACGTCTGTCACGTCATCCGCGACCACGAAGAGAACAAGCCCAAGTACGCCGGGCCCCGTTTCTTCATCCGCTTCGCCGAGCTCGAGATGCACCCGCTGGATACCAACGACCGTCGCGAGCTCGCGCGTTCGGGTGCGGGTCTGGGCTTGTGCAACATCACCAAGTGCTGCACCGAAGTCTGCCCCGAGCACATCAAGATCACCGACAACGCCATCATCCCGATGAAGGAACGGGTCGTCGATGCGCACTACGACCCCGTGGCGTGGCTCGGCCGCAAAATCCTGAAGCGCACAAAGAAGACCGCCGAAGAGGCGTCCGCCGGCTGAGCCGGAGGACGACCCGGCGGTACGGCAATGCCTCCCTACCTCTCGCCCGCATGGGTCCAGGCGTTCAACGCCGCCCTCGCTGGTCTCGATCTCACCGATGCCATTGCCGAAGCTGGCGCGGGCTCTCTGACGGCGGCGCAGGGCACCTTCAGTGTGGCCCAGGTCGTGACGGACGCACCGGCCATGCCGGGCGCATCCGGCGGCATCGTGCGCACCGTCCTCACCGTGGACGATGGCCGCATCATGCTCACGGCGGACCCCGGTGAGGCGCTGTCCACGAACGTCACGATCGTTGTGGCCTACGTCGACGCGCTCGCCATTGCACGCGGGGAACTCGACCCTGCCGACGCGCTGGCGGCCGGGCGAGTGCGCGTGCGCGGCGAGCTGGCCGTCCTCGTGGCGGGACAGTCAGTCCTCAACGCGGCATCCACCGCGTTGGACCGGACACTGACCGAGTTGACCGATCTGACCGACCAGGGCGACACGGCCAATCCCGACGGATGACACTCCCCACGCGTCGGCCGCCCCTGTACGGCGACCGCTACCGGGGTCGTGTGGCAGTGGTGACTGGTGCGTCAGCCGGGCTCGGCGCGCAGCTGTGCCTCGATCTGGTCCATGCCGGAGCCACCGTCGTCGGTCTGGCCCGCAACGCACAGCGTCTCGAGGCGCTGTCCGAGGTGCTCCGTACCGTGTCGCCCGCCTCGCACACAATGGTGTGTGACGTTGCCGATACGGACGCCTTGCGCGCCACGTTGGCCACGATCATCACGATGCACGGCTGGATCGATCTCCTCATCAACAACGCCGCACAAGATCCCGGCGTGCGGTTGGCCGACATCACCGTCGACGATTTCCGGCGCACCTTCGACGTGAACTTCTTCGCCCCGGTCGCCGCTACCTTGGCCGTCCTTCCCTCCATGCGCGCCCGCGGTGCGGGGACGATCGTCAATGTGTCGTCCGACGGTGGTCGACTCCCCTCGCCCGGGCCCGGTGCCTATCCCGCGTCCAAGGCTGCGCTGTCGGCCTTCAGCGAGTCGACGGCGTTCCGCCTCGCGCCACAGGGGATCCGTGTCCACGTGGTGTATCCGGCGTTCATGGCGACCGAGCTCGGTCTCGGGGCGCTGCGACGAGGCTTGCGCCGGCCGCCCCGGCTGATGGTCCGCCGTGTCGAGACGGTCTCAAGCATTATTCTGGCGCGGGCAGGAGAATCATCGCTGGAGATAAGCGCATCGAGGTTGATTGACGTCGCTATGGTGTTCCGCCACCTCCTGCCCGGGGCGTACCGCCGGGGCCGAAAAAGCTGGTGAGCATGTGCCTGTGCGGTCGATCCACCGCAGCGGTATCGTTGCGGGTACCGGCTCGTAACGAGCGGGCCGCAGTAGGGAGGACGACGTGCATCAGCCGATCAGCGACCACTTCCTGTCCCGGTACCGCAGTCTGCTCGACGCCGAAGATCTGGCGTTCGATGAGCTCGAGCACGCATGCGAAGAGGGCGATCGCGCCCAGTTCGACAAAGACATGGTCGATTGGCAGTCGGCACTAGAGCACAAGCTGGCCTTCCTGCAAAACGCAGGAATCGAGGTTCGTCTCCCCATCCCCTCCTGAGCGCAACGAGTTAAGTGGAGTGCGGCAGCTGCCGCACTCCACTTAACTCGGGAGGCCGATCTGCTCACCCAGGGCTCTTACGGTCTCGGTGAAGAAGAGTGCCGGGTCGAGCACCGTCTGGCGCCAATGCCCGAAGAGTTCGAGGCTGATGACACCGATGATGGTGCTCCATGCCTGCAGCGCGCGCAGCACGATCACCGTGGGGGCGTCGGGCATGAGCGCGTCGTGCACCGGTGCCACTGCAGCGGCCATCGCCGCGGATGCGTTGTCGGGCTCCGCCGGCTCCACCATGAGCCGACCCGATCGGTGCGCCACGACCACAGGTCGCAGTAACGCCGCGGCCAACCGGGTGTAGGGAACAATCGTCTCCTCCGGTGCACGGTAGCCCGGTACCGGTGATCCAAAGATGAGGCCCCACTCATGAGGGCGGGCCAGCGCCCACGAGCGCATCGCGAGTGGCGCCGCACTCCACTGTGCGCCCTCGGTCTCTGCGCCGACCTGTGCCACATCGGCCGCCAGCTCGACCGCGTCGGCCAGCGAGGTATAGGCCGCCACGATGAGTGCGCTCAACAACGCGTCCCGCCCATCGAAATAGCGATAGAGGGCGGAGGGCGCCATTCCCAGGTCGCGGGCGATCGAGCGCAGGGACAGCGCCGATGCGCCCTGTTCTGCCAGATGCGTCCCAGCCACCGCAAGGATCTCGCGCGTGACCTCATCGCGAACTCGATCTCTGGCGGTACGGGTCACGGACGTGGACATGGACCCAGTCTGATGGCTTGGCGTCGAGAACACAAGTACTTGACAAGAACACTGTTCTCGGTCAAGATAGATGTTCCGACGTTCGCACCACACAAGACCGGAGAATCCCATGACCCCCATCACAGAGCCGATCTACTACAAGCGCCCCGGCTGGTTCACCCGAAAGGCCGTCACCCCCCTCTTGAACCTCCTCATGCGGCTCGGCGTCAGCGCCTGGGGCTCCCGCGTGCTCGAGCATGAGGGTCGTCGGTCCGGGACGCTCCACCACACCCCGGTCAATCTCCTCACCCTCGGGGAGGACGAGTACCTCGTCGCCGCCCGGGGAGAGACCGAATGGGTGCGCAACGTCCGCGCCGCCCAGGGAAAGCTGGTCTTGATCCTGGGCCGACAGCGCCAGGCCCACACGGCCGTCGAAGTTCCGGTGGAGGCCCGTACCGAGATCCTGCGGGCGTACCTGCGCCGGTGGAAGTTCGAGGTCGGCATGTTCTTCGAAGGGGTGGGTCCCGACTCGACGGACGCCGAGTTCGCCGCCGTCGCCGAACGACACCCCGTGTTCGTCCTGCGCTGAGAACCCGGCGCCGACGGGTAATGCGATAGACCATCCATTCGTTGGCTCAGGAATTGGCTCGACGATGCGGGGGCGGCATGTCCGACGAGAACGAGGTTCGACTGGGTCACCTGAACCTGATCGACTACAGCCGGGCCTCGACCCAATGGGCCGGTAAGGGATCGCTCCATGAGGATGGCGGCGCCCTTCTCTACGCCGGCGGCTCCTGGATCCCCGTCGTCGGGAACGGCGCCTTCCGGACCGATGAAGCGGCCGATCCCGTCCCCTTCCTGGCCCAAGCCGACGCCTTCTTCGGCCGCCGCAAGCGCGGCTACGGCGTCAAGGTGCGCGACGACGGGCGGGACGATGATCTGCACGCCGCATGCGAACGCCACGGCCTGGTCCCGCTCGGTGAGCCGACGCCGCAGATGATCTGCCACCAGAGGCTGGAGGTGCCGGATCTTCCCGAAGGGATCTCGCTGAGCCCGGTGCGCGACGAACGAGGTGTGGCCGACTTTGCCAGCGTGGACACCGATGCGTACGCCGCCTACGGCATGCCCGCCGACGTCTTCGTCGACATGTTCGATCGGCCCCTTCGGCTGCTGGCCGACGCGCAGACGACGATCGTGGTGGCATACCGGGGGGTGCAACCAGTCGCCACCGCGCTGACCTTCTTCAGCGGCGGCGTGGCGTCCCTGCAGTGGGTGGGCACCGTTGCGGCCGCCCGGCAGATGGGCCTGGGCCGTGTCGTCACCGTGTGGGCGACCAACGTGGCCTTCGACATGGGAGCGACGTCGGTGACGCTGCAGGCGTCGCCCATGGGCGAGCCGCTCTACGCCAAGCTGGGCTACGAGACGCGCTACCGCTACCGCGAGTACGTGCGCTGGACCGCGCCGGCCTGACGGTTCACGCCGGTGTGATGGGTATGCCGCCGCTCCCGGCCGACCGGTAGGCGGCATCGACCAACCGGTGGGCGACCAGCGCCTCCCCGAGCCCGGGCTCAGGTGGGCAGCCGTCGACCACGGCCTCGATGAAGGCGCGATCCGCCTCGACATAGGCCCGCACCGCCACGCCGACCCCGTCCTGACCGAGGGGCAGTTCGTCGACCCAGCGCGGCGACGGGCACCGGCGGATCTCGGTGTCGTCGCTGGTCTGGATATGGAGCGGTCCCCGGAACTCGTCGTCCAACCACACCATCCCCTCCTCGCAGAACAGTTCGATGCGGCGGGTGGAGCCACGGCTCAAGATGTTGTGCCACACGCTCGTCAGGTGGGCCTCGAGTCCGGAGGCGAACGACAACGAGACAGTGGCGAGGTCTTCGATGCCCTCGTGACCGGAGAAGTTCGCCGTCCGTGCACTGAGCTGGTCCACGTCACCGAAGCAGTAATGCAAGATGTCCACGTCGTGGATGGAGTGTTCGATCAGACAGCCCCCGCCGGCCTGGGCCACGTCGGCACGCCATTGTGAGGCGTACGTGCCCTGGATCGGGAAGTACTGATCGTCGCGGAAGACAGCCGCCATGGGCCGGCCCAATGTGCCCGAGGCCACCAGGTGGCGCAAGGCCCGAAACACCGGGGCCGAACGCAGGACCAGCCCGCATTGTGCGGGCACCGGGGCGGTTGCGACTACGGTGACCAGAGCCTGGGCGCCGTCGAGGCTGGTGGCGAGCGGCTTTTCACAAAAGATGGCGCGCCCGAGGGAGACCGCAGCGTCGACGGCGCTCCGGTGGGCCACCGTGGGGGTGCAGATCCACACGGCGTCACAGCGCTCCATCAGCCGGCCGAGGTCGCTCACCACCTCCGCCCCGAAGGCGGCGGCGAAGCGCTGGGCTCGTGTCTCGCTCTGATCCAGCGCCACCGCGATGTCGGCCTCGATGGCGCCGGCCTCGATCATCGCCCGCAGTCCCAGCCCATGGGCCCAGGCGATCAGCCCCGTGCCGGCAAATCCGATGCGCACCACGCCCCGGACACTACGCGCGGGAACGAGAAGCCGGCCCCTCAGGGGTACCGGGCAGCGGAGCCGCAGCGACCTCCACGAGCACTGAGGGCTCCCTACCGTTGACGTAAAGGTACGATCTCTGCATCGGAGAGGTAGCGGAAGAGGAAGAGGGGAGCAGGCCCATGAGGGTTGGGCGATGTGCCGGGCGCACACGCCAGGGAGCGACGGACGGCGTCATCGCCCACTCCGCCACCGGGACACCAGGGGTGTGACCGACACCCTCCCTGCCTCCGCCCTCGCCGGAACCGACGAGCGCGGGGACCGCTACAAGTGGACGGTCCTGTCCAACACCACGCTCGGCGTGCTGATGGCCACCATCGACTCGTCCATCCTGCTCATCGCGCTGCCGGACATCTTCCGCGGCATCGGCATCAATCCGCTCCGGCCCGGCAACACCTTCTACCTGCTCTGGATGATCCTGAGCTTCCTCATCGTCAGCAGCGTGCTGGTGGTGAGCCTCGGGCGCCTCGGGGACATGTACGGGCGGGTCAAGATGTACAACCTCGGCTTCGCTGTCTACACCTTCTTCTCCCTCCTGCTGTCGATCACCTGGATGTCGGGCTCGGCCGCCGCCCTGTATCTGATCGTGATGCGGATATTCCAGGGCGTCGGTGCCGCCTTCCTCATCGCCAACTCGGGCGCCCTCCTCACCGATGCCTTCCCCGAGCACCAGCGGGGCATGGCGCTGGGCATCAACCAGGTGGCCGGCATCAGCGGGTCGTTTCTCGGCCTGGTGCTGGGAGGGATTCTGGGACCTATCCAATGGCGTCTGATCTTCTTGGTCTCGGTGCCAGTCGGGCTCTTCGCCACCATCTGGGCCTATCGCAAGTTGCGGGAGGTCCCGGTACGCCGGCATGGCACGATCGACTGGCCCGGCAACATCACCTTTGCCGTCGGCCTCATCGCCCTCATGGTGGGCATCACCTACGGGATTCAGCCTTATGGTGGCCACACCATGGGCTGGACCAGCCCCTTCGTCGACGGTTGCCTGGCCAGCGGCGTCACACTCTTGATCGCGTTCGCCGTGATCGAGACGCGAGTGGCCGACCCGATGTTCCGGCTCGACCTCTTCCGCATCCGCGCCTTCACCGCCGGCTGCGTCTCCACGCTTTTGGCCGGTATCGGCCGGGGTGGCCTGATGTTCATGCTCATCATCTGGCTCCAAGGGATCTGGCTGCCCCTGCACGGCTACGACTTCGCACGCACCCCGCTGTGGGCCGGCATCTACATGCTCCCGCTGACGGCTGGCTTCCTCATCGCCGGCCCGATCTCGGGCTTCCTGTCGGACCACTTCGGCTCCCGGCCCTTCGCTACCGGTGGCATGTTGGCCGCCGCGCTCACCTTCGGGCTGCTCGAGCTACTCCCGGTCAACTTCCCGTTCCCGGCCTTCGCCCTCCTCCTGCTGTGCAACGGGCTGGCCATGGGAGCGTTCGCCGCCCCCAACCGGGCCGGCGTCATGAACAGCCTGCCCGCCCAGCACCGGGGGGTGGGAGCGGGCATGAACTCGACCTTCCAGAACTCGGCCCAGGTCCTCTCCATCGGCGTCTTCTTCACCCTCATGATCATCGGGCTCTCGTCGACGCTGCCTGGCGCGCTCTACCACGGCCTCGTCAGCCACGGTGTGCCCGGATCAGCGGCGCGACGGGCCGCCGACCTCCCTCCCGTCACGTCGCTCTTCGCCGCGTTCTTGGGCTTCAGCCCGGTGCAGCACCTCCTCGGCGCCCCGGTGCTCGCCCACCTTTCCGCGACCAACCGGGCCGTCCTCAACGGGCGCGGGTTCTTTCCCTCACTGATCTCGAAGCCGTTCAAGAACGGGCTGCACGCCGCCTTCGACTTTGCCGTCATCGCCTGCCTGATCGCCGCCGGTGCCTCGTGGCTGCGGGGTGGCAAGTACATCTACTCCGAGAACACCCAGGCCGACGTTGGGGCGCCCGAGAGCCCGAGTGCCGAGATCCTCGATCGGGCCGGGTTGCCGGGGTGAGCGCTCAGCCACCCACGGTCAATGGACGCGATCGCGCCAGCCCAAGGCGTCGACGAAGCGGGCCGTGACGAGGACCAACATGGCGATGGCGTGGCGCTCGCGACGGCGGATGGGCGCCGGACGCCCCCCGCACACGGTGAGCTCGGTCTCAGGGATCGCTTCGACGAACACGCCCGAGCTGGTGGTGTCGTTCGATGGGTCGGCGCCGCTCTGAGAGCCCTGGGCGAACGCGGTCAGCCAGCCGATGCTCGGAGCCTCGCCGTGCACCTCGGTAAAGGTCTGCAGGCCGAGGTCGGCCACGGCCAGCCAGGTGAGGTCGAAGAGCGACATGAGCTGTCCCGACAGCGTGTTCATGGCTGCGGTGGCCGTGGCCGCCTGCAAAATGGCCGCTGCCGCATTGAGGACCGTGTCCTCTCGATCTTGGGCCGCGGTCGCCAGCTCGCGCACGTCTTCGACTCCCGCTCCGGGGATGTTGCGTATGCCCTTGCACACGGCATCGATCGCTCCGGGCCAGTCGGGGAGTTCGACCACGAATTCGTCGATGGCCACTCCCGCCTCGCGCTCGAGGACTTCGAGCCCGATGACGTTGCCCTTGACGGCCCCGATCTCCGCCGCCACCGCTCCCAACACGCCGGGGGCGTCGGGTAGCCAGATCCGCATCCGGGTCAGCACGGCCTCTTCGTCCTCCCGCGCTCGTCGGTCCTCATGCGCTAGTTCGTCCTCATGATACGAACGCCGACGTGCATGGTGTGCTCGGCGTTGCCGGCGTAGATGCCCTTGACCGGCGGCACGTCGGAGTAGTCACGTCCGCGCCCGATGGCCACGTGGCGCTCCCCCACGGGACAGTCGTTGGTGGGATCGAAGGCCCACCACGATCCCGTCCAGACCTCGACCCATGCATGGCTCTCGCCGACGATCTCCTCGCCGATGATGGCGTCGGATTCGGGGTGAAAATAGCCCGAGACGTAGCGCGAGGGCAGGCCGACGGACTTGGTCATGGCCAGTGCCAGATGGGCGAAGTCCTGGCACACCCCGGCGCCGTCGACGAAGGCCTCGTGGGCCGAGGTGTGCACGCTCGTCACGCCGCGGACGTAGCGCAGTGATTCGTGGGTGTGCTCCATGATCTTCTGCGCCGTCTGCAACGGGCGCGGGGACCGCAAGCTGGCCGCGAGCTCGGCCAGCTCGGGCCCGGGTGCGGTAAAGAGCTTGTGCGAGAGATAGTCGGCCATGGTGAGCGACGCCTCGTCCACGTCTTCCCACGATGCGTCCTCGGGCGCCTCGGGTCGTTGGGTGTCGATCAGCGCCGTGCCGGTGATGGAGAGCATCTCGTGACCCCGGTCGACGTTGAACGCCACCACCTGGGTCCCCCAGTAGTCGACGTAGGAGTACTGCGGAGCCGGCGGCACCGTCGCGATCTTGGTTTCGAGCGCCGTCTGCCGGCGTTCGGTGCGCGGCGTCAGGCGAAGCTCGTTGTACGAGGCCCGCGCCGGCGCGTTGTAGTCGAAACGGGTCTCGTGCGAGACGTGCAGCCGCCAGCCGTCGGCCCGGGTCACCCTCCCCCACCCCCTCGGCGCCATTGTGTGGGCAGGTCCTGGGCGAAGTAGCGCCGGGTCACCGCGTCGCAGACCGACGAGATCGAACCCTGCAGGCGCTCGAGCCGGGTCTCGAGGCCTCGCGAAAGCGACGCCGGGGAGGAATACTCGAGTTCGGCCCGGGCCAGCCCGACCAGCCCGCGGGCGTCCTCCCAGGTGCCGTGGCGGCCCGAGTTGATCTTGTCCAGGCATTCCTCGGCCAGCGTGAGGGAGGCGTAGGCCGAGCGGGGAAAGAGCCTGTCGCGCAACAAGAAGTCGAGCACGCGACCGGGCTCGACCACACCTTGGGACAGGCGCAGGTACGGCTCATAGCCACCGCACGAGCGCAACAGCATGACCAGCCCGCTGTCGAACACCTGGTCGAACTCGACCGTGGCCAGCTGGCGCGCCACGACGTCGGTCGTCTCGAGGCAGCGGCCGAGGGTGAAGAACAGCCAGGTCTGGTCCCGGCTCATCATGGTGTCGGCCAGACCCGTGATGCCGGCCACCTGGCTCTTGACGAACGAGAGATAGGGCGCCGGCCCGGCCCGGCGGGTGGCCTCCCACTGGAGTGGCAGGGCCGACCACGTGGCGTTGATGTGCTCCCAGAACTCGACCGGCACCACGTGGCGGACGCCGCGGGTGTTCTCGCGGGCGGCCGCCAAGGCGCCGGCGATCGAGGAGCGGCTCTTGGGGTCCGTCGCCAGGCGCTCGGTGGCTTGCCAGAGCGTCTCATTCTCGTTGTCGGGCAGGCCCATGACGGCCAGCAGGCGGCGGGCGGCGTGTCCGCCTTCGGTGTCGCTCTGCTCGAGGGCCTGGAAGACCGACACGTCGAGGATGCGTGCCGTGCCTTCGGCTCGCTCCACATAGCGACCGACCCAAAAGATCGACTCGGCCACCCGGCTCAAGAGGGCCTGGGTCATCGTCGCTGCTGTCGCTGTTGCTGCTGCTGTTGTTGTTGTTGGTTGCGGTTCTCCGAGTCCTCGCCGGGGCCGGCGTCCATCGGCGGGCTGGCACTGACGGTGGCCACCTGGCGCGGCGGTAACACGGGCGTCGGGGGTCCTCCCCCCACCACCCAGGTGTCCTTGGAGCCACCGCCCTGACTGGAGTTCACCACCAGCCCACCCTCTTGGAGGGCGACCCGGGTCAACCCGCCCGGGAGGACCCACACCTGCTCGCCGTCGTTGACGGCAAACGGACGCAGGTCGACGTGGCGGCGCACCATTTCGCTGTCCACCCACGTGGGTGAGGTCGACAGGGCGACCACACGCTGGGCGATCCACTGCCGGGGATCCTTCTCGACCTCGATGGCCAACTGGTCGAGCTCGGTGCCCGTCGCGGCCGAGCCGATGACCAACCCCTTGCCCCCCGAACCGTCGACCCTCTTGAAGACGAGCTCGTCGCGCCGGGACAGCGCATCGGCGCGCACGACGGCGTCCTGCAGGTGCATCGTCTCCACGTTCTGCAAGATGGGGTCTTCGCCCAGGTAGTACTTGATCATGTTCGGCACATAGGCGTAGACGAGCTTGTCGTCGGCCACGCCGTTGCCCACCCCGTTGGTGATGGTCACCCGGCCGGCCCGCGCCGCGTTCACCACTCCGGGACAGCCGACGAGTGACTCGGGCCGGAACTGCAGGGGGTCGAGGTAGTCGTCGTCGATGCGCCGGTAGATCACGTGCACCGGTACTTCACCCTCGGTGGTGCGGAGGAACACCTCGGTCCCGTGACAGACCAGGTCGCGGCCCTCGACCAAGTGCACACCCATCAGGCGGGCCAAGAGCGCGTGCTCGTAGAAGGCGGAGTTGTGCACACCCGGGGTGAGCACCACGACGGTCGGATCTTGTACGCCCGTCGGCGCGGCCCGGCGCAGGGCGTTGACGAGATGGGCCGGGTAGTCGGTCACCATCTGTATGGGCTGGCCCCAGAAGAGCTCGGGCAGGACGCGGGCCATGGCGGCCCGGTTGGCCAGGACGTAGCTCACCCCGGACGGGCTGCGGACGTTGTCCTCCAGGACGCGGAACTCGCCCTCCTCGTCCCGGATGACGTCGATGCCCGCCACGTGGATGCGCACGCCGTTGGGAGGGGAGAGGCCGAAGGCGGCCCGCACGAACCCCGGCGAGCTCGTCACCACCTCGTGCGGGATCACCCCGTCGCTGACGATGCGTGCCGCCCCGTAGACGTCGGCCAGAAAGGCCTCGAGCGCGCGCACCCGTTGGGCCACCCCGGTGGAGACCTCCTTCCACTCGCCCGCCGTGAAGATCCGCGGCACGACATCGAGGGGGAAAGGTCGTTCCTCTCCGTCGAGGTCGAACGTCACCCCCTGGTCCATGAAGGCCCGGGCCAGGCGGGTGGCCCGGGCGGAGACGTCCTCTGGGCCCAACTGCGACAGCGACGACGCCACCCCGGCATAGGGCGAGCGGGTCGTGCCGTCTTGGCCGACCATTTCGTCAAACGCAGCCCTGGTCAGGCCGCGTGCGGCCTCCCCGTAGCCATCGAACAGATCGCCCACTCCCTTCACCTTTGCAGCCTTGTGTTTCGCGGGGGTTTCACGGGCGCGAACGGTCGATGACACCGGGAGGCGGAGGGGTGACGACACCCGCCGCGGTCACTCGATGAGGCCGAGCTCCCGTACGTCATTGCGTTCGCCGAGCAGCTCCTCCGTGGTCACCGCGATGCGCTCCCGGGCGAAGTCGTCGTGGACGAAATTCTCGGCCACGGACCAGTTCCCCCGACCATCGGAGACAACAGGGAAGCCGAATTGCAGCCCTTCGGGCGCGCCGTATTCTCCGGTACTGGCCACAGCGACCGAAGTGCAGTCGCCCGGAGCCGTCTTGGTGCGCAGCGAGACGACCGTGTCGATGGCGGCGCTGGCGGCCGAGGCGGCGGAGGAGGAGCCGCGGGCCTCGATGATGGCCGCCCCGCGCTTCTGCACGGTCGAAATGAAGTCTCCCTGCAGCCACTCGTGGTCGGTGATCGCCTCGGTGGCCAGTGCGTCCCCGATGCGGGCATTGGCGAAGTCGGGGAACTGCGTGGCCGAGTGATTGCCCCAGATGGCCATGTTGGTGACGGAGCCGACAGGCGCCCCCGCCTTGCGGGCCAGTTGGGCCTTGGCCCGGTTCTCATCGAGACGTGTCATGGCGAACCAGCGATCGGCAGGGACCTCGGGCGCATTGGAGCGGGCGATGAGACAATTGGTGTTGCAGGGGTTGCCGACCACCAGGATGCGCACGTCGGAGGCGGCGTTCTCGGCGATGGCACGGCCCTGCGGCTTGAAGATGCCGCCGTTGACGCTGAGCAGGTCACCTCGCTCCATGCCGGCCTTGCGGGGAACCGAGCCGACCAGGAGCGCCCACGACGTGCCGTCGAAGGCGGTCTTGAGATCGGCAGTGGCCACGATGTCGGCCACCAGCGGGTAGGCGCCGTCGTCGATCTCCATGACCACGCCCTCGAGCACACCCAGCGCCGGTTCGATCTCGAGCAGGCGCAGGACGATGGGTTGGTCGTCGCCGAGCAGCTGACCCGAGGCGATGCGGAAGAGGAGCGAGTAGCCGATCTGGCCCGCGGCGCCGGTGACGGTGACATGGACGGGCGCCTTTGCTGTCGGGGGTTGCTGGTCTGCCATGGGGTCTGTTCCTTTCTCAGAGACGGTCGACGATGGCGGAGGCGAACTCCGAGCACTTGACCTCGGTGGCGCCCTGCATCTGGCGTGCGAAGTCGTAGGTGACGATCTTCTCGCCGATGGTGGCCTCCAGGGCGCGCACGATGTCGTTGGCCGCCTCCTGCCACCCGATGTGCTCGTACATGAGGACCCCCGAGAGCAGGACCGAGCCCGGGTTCACCTTGTCCTGGCCGGCGTACTTCGGGGCGGTTCCGTGCGTGGCCTCGAAGATACCGTGGCCCGAGACATAGTTGATGTTGGCTCCCGGTGCGATGCCGATGCCTCCCACCTGAGCCGCCAAGGCGTCGGACAGGTAGTCGCCGTTGAGGTTGGTGGTGGCGATGACGTCGAACTCCGAGGGCCGCGTCAGGACCTGCTGCAGCGTGATGTCGGCGATGGAATCCTTCACGAGCAGCTTGTCGCCCGCGTCCCCGCCACAGTCGTCCCACCCGACGGCCACGTCGGCGAACTCCTCGCGCACCAGCTCGTAGCCCCAGTTCAGAAAGGCACCCTCGGTGAACTTCTGGATGTTGCCCTTGTGCACCATGGTCACCGACTCGCGGCCGTGCTCGAGGGCGTACTTGATGGCGGCCCGCACCAGGCGCTTGGAGCCGAGTTCGGAGATCGGCTTGATGCCGATGCCCGATCCGTCACGGATGGGCCAGTGCATCTCGTCACGTAGGAACGTAATGAGCTTGAGCGCTTCGGGAGTGCCCTCCTGCACCTCGTACCCGGCGTAGACGTCCTCGGTGTTCTCACGGAAGATGACCATGTCGACCAGCTCGGGGTGGAGGACCGGCGATGGCACGCCGGTGAACCAGCGCACGGGACGCAGGCACACATAGAGGTCGAGGATCTGGCGCAACGCGACGTTGAGCGAGCGGATGCCGCCCCCGATGGGCGTGGTCAGCGGTCCCTTGATCCCGATCAGGTGCTCCCGGAAGCTCTCGACTGTCTCGTCGGGCAGCCAGTTGCCGGTCTCGTCGAAGGCCTTCTGGCCGGCCAGCACCTCCTTCCAGGCGACCTTGTTCCCGTGCTTGGCTGCAGCGGCATCGAGCACCAGCTTGGCCGCAGGCCAGATGTCGACCCCCGTGCCGTCGCCTTCGATGAAGGGGATGATGGGTTCTTCAGGGATAACAAGCGCGCCGTCGGCGCCCATGGAGATTTTCTCTGGCATTTCTTCGATGCTAGGGGGTGGGTCGACGGCGTCCCAATTGGGCAGGTCGGAACGGCTCAGCCGGTGGCGGCCAGAGATGGTCCCAGCCCGAGAGCAGCGTAGATCTCCCTGGTCGCGCTCGACGTGTTGAAGGTGTAGAAGTGCAGCCCAGGGACACCGAGCTTGAGTAGATCGGCGCAGAGCTCGGTAGCCAGCCGCACCCCCTCGCTGCGCACGGCGTCGGACCCGCCGGCCTCGTGCGCCGCCCGCAGGCGGGCCTGCATCCACTCCGGGGCGGGAGCGCCCATGGTGCCAAGGCGCCCCATGGAGGCGAGCGAGGTCACCGGCAAGATCCCGGGAAGGACGGGCGTGCGAACCCGACGGGCCTCGAGGTCGGCCCTCAGTCCCTCGTACTCGGACGCCTCGAAGAAGAACTGGGTGATCCCGAAGTCCGCCATCTCCAACTTGGCGGCGAGGAAGTCCCGGTCGCTCTGGGCGTTGAGCGAACGCGGATGTCCGGCCGGGTGGGCCGCCACCCCTATTGAGAAACCGCCGATGGCGCGGGCCAGCTCCACCAGCTCGATGGCGTAGGCCAGTTCGCCCGGGCCGCCGTCGGGGTCGGCCGGGGGGTCGCCGCCGAGCGCCATCAGGTTCTCGACCCCGGCTTTGCGCAACGTGACCAGGATCTCGGCCAGCTCCAAGCGGCTATGGGCCACGCAGATCAGGTGCGCCATCGGGTTGAGCGAGGTGGTGTGCAGCATGCCGCTCACCAGGTCGAAGGTGCGCTGCCGGGACGCCGCCCCGCCCCGGTAGGTGACCGAGACGAACGCCGGGCTGAGCGCCTGGAGCTCGCTGATGGTGCGGGCGAGCGTGGCCAACTCGGCGTCGTTCTTCGGAGGGAAGAACTCGAAGGAGTACGTCTGTCCCGCCGCCAGCAGATCGGCGATCTTCGTCATCCCTGACCTCCGCCCCCGCAAATCGCTGGAGCCGGCGAATTCGCAGGAGTGGGGTGGTTCGCAGGAGTGGGCTGTTTCGAAGGGCTCTCCGGACCGGCCCGCCCGAAGTCGTCTTCGAGCCGGACGATGTCGTCCTCGCCGAAGTAGCTCCCGTGCTGCACCTCGATGAAGACGACGTCGTCAACACCCTGGTTGGCGATGCGGTGCGCCGCACCCATGGGGATGTCAATGGCCTGGCCCGGGGTGAGCTCGGTCACCGTGCCGTCGAGGGTCACCTGGGCCGCCCCGGCCACCATGAACCAGTGCTCGGCCCGCTTGGCGTGGCGCTGATAGCTCAGCCGCTTGCCCGGGTGCACGACGATGCGCTTGACCTTGTGATCTGAGGCATCGTCGCTCAGGACCGTGTAGTTACCCCAGGGGCGCTCGGAGAATTCTCCCTCGGTCATTTGGCCTCCCTGCCCGGCGCGGCCGGCATCACGCGGCACGCTCAGCCGCGCGCACGGTGTTCCGCAAGAGCATGGCACGGGTCATCGGACCCACCCCACCCAGCCGAGGCGTGATCCAGCCGGCCACCTCGGCCACGTCCTCTTGGACGTCGGAGAGCAGCTTTTTTCCGGCCCAGCTGGTGCCGGCCCCGACGACGGCCGCCCCGGGCTTGATCATGTCCCGCGTGACCAGGCCGGCCCGGCCGGCGGCGGCCACCACGACATCGGCTGTCCGCACGATCGCCGCCAGCTCGTCCACCCCGGTGTGCACGACGGTCACCGCCGCGTTGCAGCCCGGCCGTTTGGACGCCAAAAGGAGGGAGAGCGGGCGACCGATCGTCAGCCCGCGTCCGATGATCACCACATGGCGACCTTCCACCGGCACATCGTAGGCCGCCAGTAGCTCCACAATGCCCGCCGGCGTGCACGGCAGGGGGCCGGGAGCGCTCATCACGAGGCGGCCCAGGTTCGTGGGATGGAGGCCGTCCACGTCCTTGGCGGGGTCGACGGCCAAAAGGATGCGCTCCTCGTCGAGGCCGTCGGGTAGCGGCAGCTGGACCAGATACGCGTTGACGGCCGGATCGGCGTTGAAGCGGCGGACCACCTCTTCGACCTCGGCCTGGGTGGCCGTCGACGGCAGCTGCTCACCCACAGAGATCATGCCCACCTCGGCGCAGTCGGCGTGTTTCATGGCCACGTAGCGCTCGCTCGGGCCGTCGTCCCCGACCAGCACGGTGCCAAGTCCGACGGTGATGCCCTCGTGCGCCAGACGCGCCACCCGATCGGCCACCTCGGCCCGCACCCGGGCGGCCACCGCCTCGCCATCCAGCAAGATGGCCGCCATCAGTGCCGGAAGTGCCGCTCGCCGGTGACCACCATGGCCAGTCCGACTTCGTCCGCGACCGCGATCACCTCGCCGTCCTTGACCGAGCCCCCGGGTTGCACGACTGCGGTGACGCCGGCTGCGGCCAGGACGAGCAATCCATCGGGAAACGGGAAGAAGGCATCGCTCGCCCCTGCCCCTCCCTTGGCCTTCGCCCCGGCCTTGCGCACCGCGATCTCGGCGGCCACCACACGCGATTGCTGGCCGGCTCCCACGCCGACCGCCTGGCCATCGTTCACGATGGCGATGGCGTTGGAGGTGGTGCGCCCGCACACACGCCAGGCCAGCACCAGGTCGCGCCACTCCTCCTCGGTCGGCTGGCGCGCCGTCACGACGCCCCAGTCCGCCCGCGGCGAGACGAACTCGTCGACGTCCTGAACCAGCACGCTCGCACCAAGGCTGCGCAGTTGGCGTACGGCGTGTTCAGGGGCCGGGCCTGACAGCAGCCGGGTGGCCTTGCGCCGGGTCGTCAACTTCTCCAAGGCCCCAGACTCGTAGGACGAGGCGATGATGACGTCAGCCTGGGGACCAGCAGCCACCGCGTCCGCCAGGGCCTCGCTCACCACCCCGCCTATGGCCACGACGCCCCCGAACGCGGATTGCACATCGCATTCGAGCGCCCGCTCGTAGGCGGTCACCAGGTTGTCGGCCACGGCGGCGCCGCACGGGTTGGCGTGCTTGATGATCGCCACGGCCGGCTGACCGGCGTCGCGGGACAGCTCATGGACCAGGCGCCACGCGGCATCACCGTCGAACAGGTTGAGGTAGGACAGCTCCTTGCCACCGTGCTGCGCCACCTCGTCCCACCAGCTCGCGCTCCCCGCGGTGCGGTAGCGCGCCCCCCGCTGGTGCGGGTTCTCGCCGTAGCGGAGCACCGTCGTCCGCTCCAAGGTCAGATGCAACGTCGGGGGCAGAACCGCACCGAGGGCGGCCTCATCGGGATCGGCCCCGGCGACGGGGGAGGGGCCGCCCGCATCGAGCCAGCCCACGATGGCAGCGTCGTAGGCCGCGGTGTGGGCGAACGCCGCCCGGGCCAGCCGGCGACGCGTGGCCTCGGACAGCGAGCCGTCCTGGCGGAGCTCGGCCAGGACGGCGTCGTAGTCCTGCGGCGAGGTCACGATGCCGACGTGGGCATGGTTCTTCGCCGCGCTGCGGACCATGGACGGCCCACCGATGTCGATCAGCTCAATGGAGGGGTCCGACGAGAACGGGTAGAGGTTGCTCACCACCAAGTCGATGGCCTCGATCCCGTTGGCTTCGAGGTCGGCCATATGGCTCGGCTCATCGCGGTCCGCCAGGATGCCACCGTGGATCTTCGGGTGCAGGGTCTTGACGCGCCCGCCCAGCATTTCGGGGGAACCGGTGACCTCGGCCACCTGGAGGTGGGCGATGCCGGCCCCGGCCAAGGCCGCTGCGGTGTTGCCACTGGCCACGAGCTCCCAACCCAGGTCGACCAGACCCTGGGCCAGCTCGATCAGCCCTTCCTTGTCATACACCGACAGCAACGCCCTCACGAAGTCATCTCCTCACTGCGCATGCGCGCCCGCGGCGCGGCTGGTTCAATCGATCGTCCGGCCTCCAGCTCGCCCAAGGCCCAGGCCACGGTGGCCGGGTACAGGGTGCGCTCGGCCACCTTGATGCGTTCGTGCAACGAATCCTGCGTGTCGTCCGCAAGCACCGGCACCACCTGCTGGGCCAAGATCGGGCCGGCATCCATCTCGAGGGTGGCCAGATGCACCGTGCATCCGGTCTCGCTCACGCCCGCGGCCAGTGCGTCGCGCACACCGTGCCAGCCCGGGAAGGCCGGTAGCAGGGCGGGGTGCGTGTTCAGGATCCGGCCGGGAAACGCATCGTGCACGGTCAGGGTCAACACCGTCCCAAAGCCCGCCATCGCGACCAGGTCCACCTGGTGGGCCACCAACGTCGCCGTCACCGTGGCCGTGTAGGCGGCGCGATCGAAGTCCGGCCCGAACCCGCCGTAGCCGCTCCGGTCGATCAACTCCGCCGCCGCGCCATGTGCTCGCGCCAATGCCAACCCGGCACAGGGCCGGTCGGAGAGGACCATGGTGACGGGAAGCCCGGCCTCGAACATGGCTTCGAGGATCGTCCCACTTCCCGATACCAGGACTCCCACGCGCACGTCGGTCACGCTAGCAACGGCGGCACCGGCCTCGGTTCGCACATGCCCGTCCCGAGGACGGGTTCAGGCCGGAGAGCCGAAGAATCCGGCGTCGCCGAAGGTGAACACGCCGCCGTCGGAGGCGACCATCATGTAGCCACCGCCATCTTTGGTGGCCGCCATGCCCACAATGGGCTCGTTCAGGCGGATGGCGCCGGTCGAACCGAAGTACCCGGCGTCACCGAAGGTGAAGATGCCACCGTCGGAGGCGACCAGCCAGTAGCCCTT
>ODAK010000680.1_pt1 | contig 38858 bp, 40 predicted proteins | sample 1539591 | NCBI WGS metagenome assembly ODAK01 (sample SAMEA3539303, study PRJEB22396) | soil metagenome | biome: tundra; feature: field; material: soil | place: USA | collected 2010-05 | depth 0.15 m | reverse complement strand
CCTGCTCCGCCGGGTCTTGCCGCGGGCGAGGGTGGCGGCCAGCTCGTCCAGCTTCCTGCCTGCCTTGGCCAGGGTGGTGCCGGTGAACCCGGCTGCCTGGGCGGCATGCAGCTCGGGTGAGTAGGTCGGAATGGTGCGGCGCTCGGTCCCGTACACCTCGCGGCGAGTGTCGTAGGCGGTCAGCCCCCCGAAGCGGTCCTCATCGACGACGGCACGGGCGCTGGCAGGCAGCTCGGTCAGGTCGGCGCAGTCGGAGGCGGGCACCGACCCGACGTAATGCAGGCGCGTCCCGGCGAGGTGGGCGAAGTTAGCGGCCGGGTTCTGGCCGGCGTCGAACACCACGGTCACGTCCGCGGCGGCCTGGCCGCTGGCGGCGCAGATCGCCTCGTGCCGGCCGGCCAGCGCATCGATCATGGCGGGGAACTGGGTGACGTCGGGCTTGTCGCCGGGGCAGGCGTGCCAGGTCATCGGGATGCCGCCGTCGCGGGTGACGACCAGGCCCAGGCCGGCCAGGCGCAGGTCGGTGCGCTTCTGCTTGGCCTTGCCGCGCTGGGCGATCGGCGCCCGCTCGTTGCCGGTATCGATGAAGGTCGCGAAGTTGGTCATGTCCAGGGCGACGGAGGAGCAGTCCACGCCGGACGCATCGACGATGGCCAGCGCGATCCGGTGGCTGATTTCCTCCAGTTCCTCCAGGCCGACCGCGTGCATCGCGTCCCAGAACCGGCGGTGATCCAGCGCCGCCGCGCCGATCCCGGTGAACCGGCCGGCCGCCGTGCCCGCCCACCAGTCGGCGAAGGCCAGCTTGGAGCAGGGGGCGACCAGCCGTCCCAGTGCGGCCAGCGCCAGGTAGGCGCCGAGGCGCCGGCGTCTGACCGGCGGGGCCCGGTCAGCTCGTCGATGATGGCGGGGACGCTGAGGTCATGCAGCATGCCCCAGGCGGCGGCCGCCGCGCCGAAGTCCTTGTGCTGGGTCCGTGCGGGCAGGCCCAGCCCCCCGCCGCGCATCGCGGCCGCCAGCTCGTCGGCGGTGCCCAGGTATTCCTGCGAGACGATCCTCGGCTGGCCGTTCACCCGGGCGGACTCGACCAGGTAGTAGTAGGTCGCGTTGCCCCGCTTCTTACCGACGATCGAAGCCATATATGGGTAATACACTATCTAGTCAGCCGGTGCCAGCACCGCCACGCCGTTTGCGCAGGCAGGCCCGCTACTGAAGTGCCCAGCAGCCCGCCTCAGCCCACCAAGATCAAACTAGCCAGGAAACTGCGGCTAGGCGGTGCGGACTACCCTCGTAATGAATAGGTCATCGGTTCGATTCCGATAGGCGGCTCCAGGTCAGAGGTCTTGTCTTCGCTCCCGGGGCGCTGTGTGCGCGTTAAGGTCAAGGGGAGTAGGAGGGGCGGCTATGGCAGAGACGACGCAGTTCACGATCGGGGCGCAAGCAAGCTGCAGCGACGGCGGGGTCTGCGGCGAGGTGAAGCGCGTGGTCGTCGACCCTGTAGCCCGCACGGTCACCCATCTCGTGGTCGAGCCTGAGCAACGCGAAGGGCTCGGTCGGCTGGTCCCGCTCGACCTAGTCGATACCACCAGCGCTGGCGACCCCACGACGAGCGGTATCCTGCTCCGCTGCACCATGGGGGAGTTCGAGAAGCTCGACTCCGCCGAAGAGACGCAGTTCGTGCCGGGCAGCGGCGGCTACGCGGCCTACGGCCCCGGCCAGGTTCTGTCGTGGCCTTATTACGGCCTGGGCGGTAGCGGCATGGCGGCGGGCATGGATCTCGAAATGGCCAGATCCTCGCCGACCGTCACCTATGACCGGACGCCGCAGGGCGAGGTGGCCATCCGCCGCGGCGAGCATGTCCATGCCACCGACGGGAACATCGGGCTCGTGCAGGGCCTCGTGATCGATCCTCGGGACCACCACGTGTCCCATGTGCTGCTGCAGGAGGGGCACTTGTGGGGCCGCAAGGACGTGGCCATCCCGATCAGCGCGGTCACCGGCGTTGACAACGACGGCATCCGGCTCAGCATCGCCAAGCACGAGGTGCAGGACCTGCCGCCGGTGGACATCGATCACCCGAACGGGTAGACGCGCCATGCCTCGCTGCTAGCGGCCGGCGCCTGCGGCTGTCTGGCGCCCTAGCGGCTGTGCTGCTGGCTGCTGCTGTGCAGTTCCTCGGCGCTGGCCTGAGCCCCTGGGTGGCTGGCCTGAGCGGCAGCCTCGCGCTCGGTTTCGGCGTTGATCTCGCCGCCGAGCAGGACCGCCAGCCCCGTCAGGTACAGCCAGAAGATGAGGATGACCACGCCGGCGAAGGCGCCGTAGGTCTTGCCGTAGTTGCCGAATTTGGCGACATAGAAGGAGAAGCCGAGGGAGGCGAGCAGGAAGGCGCCGGTGCCGGTCAGGCAGCCGACGCTGACCCGCTGCCAGCGCGGGGATTCGCGATTGGGCCCGAAGTAGTAACAGAAGGAGAACAGCAGTGTCAGGGCCATGATCGTGAGCACCCAGCGCACGATCGTCCAGGCGATGACGAACGCGGTTCCGGCGAACGGCGTGTGCGCCTCGATCGCCGAGCCGAGCGAGGTCCCGAAGACAATCAGCGCGGAGGCAATCCCGCCCAGCACCACGGTGGCCAGCATGAGCGGGATCGCCCGCAGCCGTTTGGACACGAACTTGCGGTCGACCGGCACCTCGTAGGCCATATCAAGGCCGGTTTCGAGGGCGGCTATCCCGCTGGAGGCGCTCCAGACCGCCACCACGACGCCGACGGTCAGCGCAGTGCTGCCCGCCAAGGCCCGGCTGGTCGTCGAGTGAATGGCCTGCGTGAACACCCCGGACGCCCCCGGCGGCAGTGCCTTGTCCATGCCGTTCACGAGCCGCTGCACCGTGCTCGTCCCCGCGTGCAGCAAGGTGACCAGGCCCAGCAGCGCTATGAGCGCCGGGAACAGGGACAAGAACCAGTGGTAAGCCAGGCTGCCGGCCGTCATGGTGCAGCGGTCCCGGCTGAACTTCTTGCCCTTGCGCTTGAACGTATTGCGCCAGCCCGTCTCGCCGATTTCCAGCGGCGAGCCCGGTCCGCCCGACACCTCCCGCTGCGGCGGAATCGCCGCGCTGTCCGAACCAGCCATCAGTCCTCCTCACCGCGCTGCACTAATCAGGTTCAGGTTCAGCGGCAGCTGTCCTGACTGGCGTCCTGTGCCTCCCGGCCTGTTTTCGCGGGCGTGCTGAACCACGCAAAGAAGTGGCCGGGTTCGACCGCTATGGGCGGCCCAGGGACCCCGGTACCAAACACCGGGCATCCTCGACAGCGTCGCCGGCCATGGCCGCGCTGGGTGCCTCGGTGGCATCGAAGGTCGCCAGGCGGCGTCGTCGCAGTGACCGCGTCTCACTGACCACGGGGCCAGCCAGAGTCAGTCAAGTCCCCAGGTCGTCCACGACACTGGCGGCCCATCCGGGGTAATCGTCAGGAGGCGCCCTCCGGCCGACATAGGAGACAAGCGGTCGCGCTGGTAGGCGGCTGACCCTGGGTCAGGCGGGGCGCGGAAGGTCAAGCACGACCAGTGAAGGTTGCGCCTGCGGCGAGTAAGGTCCCAAGCATGGCGGATTCGGCGGAGCAGGAACAAGAAGACCTGTTTCGGGCGGAGGCGGCTCGCCTGGTGCAGGTTATGCGTCATCATCTGCCCGCCAGCCACGTGCCAGCCGAGCTCGCGCCCATCGTGGCGCGCGGGCGGCATCTGGCGGCCCTGCTGGAGGCCGACGCGCCGACTGAGCATCTGGAGGAAGCCGCGCTCGCGGTCGTGGACTCCTACGACTGGCCGAGCCCGGACGCCAGCGGCGGCGGCGAAGGCCCGGTCATCGATGCCGCGGTTCTCGCCGCCGTGGAACGGCTCCGCTACGCACTGGACGCGCTGGACGACGCTTCCTGACCGGCGACAGCCCAGGGTGACACCGGAGCCGACCGTAGGTCAGGCCAGGTCGGGCTCCGCGGTCCGGGCCGGCCGGGTCCCGATGACGTGATCTCGGTAGGCCTCAGGGGCGAACTCGGGGCGCACGATGGCGTCCGCGACATGACTCATCAGCGTGTGGACAGTCGCCGTGGCCACCCGGTGCAGGATCCTCCTGTCCAGCCCGGCGCCCAGAGCCGCAAGCGGCGGCCGGTAGGCACCGACAAGCGTCAGCCGGGTGGCATCCTCCCCGGCCGGCGCCAGGGTAATGTCCGCGTCCAGCGCCGGGAACATGCCGCCACCGTGACCAGTCGCTTCCCAGCGCAGCGTGAGCAGCGCGGTGTCGTCCCGCGCTACCACCTCGCGACAGTGCACCCGGACCAGCTTCGAGATGCCGGGCATGTCGCCAAGCGGACCAACCCGGATCAAACCGACAAGTCCATCGTCGTACGCGCGCTCCGAGGCGCTAGCGAGCCAGCCGCCGTGGGTCAGATTCGCGAGCCGGGCCTCGGCAGCACGGAAACTGACGGCCAGGAGGGCCTCGTCGCTGACGAACATCCCTTGAGCAGACCGGCTTGGCTAGCGATCCTGTCAGGGCCGAAAGTCCCTACGTCAGGCCCGGCACGCCCTGGCGCTTTCGCGGAAGCTGCCGGCCGCGGCTCAGCGCGGGCTGCCGCGCAGGAACGCAATGATCGCTGCCTCGAGGGCTCTGGCCACCTGCTGCTGGAACCGAGCGGAGGTCAGCAGGGCGGCGTCGGTGGCGTTGCGCATGTTGCCGCACTCGATCAGAATCTTGGGCACCGTGGTGAGGTTAAGCCCGGCGAGATCGTCCCGGTGGTTGATGCCATTGACTCCGTCGTAGCTGCTGACCGGCATCGTGGTGTACCGCAGGAACGCCCACCGGACCTTACTGCCCAGCCGCTCCGACGATGTGATCACCTTGTCGTTTGGCCCATCGGCGACAGGTTCCAGGACGGCAAAACCGCGTCCTGACAGCGGGGCGCCGTCGGCATGTATATCGACAGCTACGTTGGCGTGCGCACGGTCGATGATCGCGGCGCGGCGGTTCACGCACGGGCCGACTCCGTCATTGCTGGTCCTGGTCATCACCACCCGCGCGCCAGCGCGGATGAGGTCGGCGCGCAGGTATCTCGCCACGTTGAAGTTGTACCGCGCCTCGGTGTAGCCGCTGTCGGTTTCCGTGCCGGTGGTGTCGCAGGTCTCCCATTCCCGGCCGTTCCAGATCAGGTGGTTGAGGTACGAGGGGTCGTCGCGATTGCGGCCGTTGTGCCCAGGGTCGATGCCGACGACCTTCCCGGCGAGCGGCTTAGCGGCCGCGTCGGCTGAGGCAGTATGCGACTGGGTCGCCGGGCCTGCCTGCGCCGAGCCGCCGGAAGAGGCCGCCGGGGCGCTGGGCCCGGCCGGGGTGCTCGCAGCCGGGGTGCTCGCAGCCGCGCTGGCGCCGCAGGCAGATGTCATCAGGCCGATAGCGGCGATGACCAGCACCCAGGCCCGGCGCACTGGCCGGTACCGCGACGGACGATGCTGACCAGTCACTGCCCGCTCCTTTGCCGCGCCAGCGGATCTGCTCTCTTGCCGCGCCAGCGGATCTGCTCTCTTGCCGCGCCAGCGAATCTGCCACGCCGACTGGACGCTACTGCCGCCACGCAGCGTATCGGCCCGCGTGCGCGCCGGCCAGCGCGAACGGGGCTGCCCGGCGTAAAGTGCCGCTGTGACGTGCCTTGCCCCGCAGCCGGCCCGCGACGCCCGCGCGGCCCGCGCCGCGTTCCACGAGGAGATGGACCCGGGCCAGCGCTCCGCCCTGCTGAGCTGGCTGGCATTCACCGGGACCTTCGCCGCAGTGCGCGGCATCACGCTGAGCATCCGGGCGGGCAGGGGGCCATTCCGGAACCTCAGCGCAGGCGGCGAGCACCTGCACCATTACATGTGGGGCATCGGGCTGCTGGCCGGCGTGGGCGCCGTGGCTGTGCATGGTGATGACAACAAGCGCCGCCACCCGCTCGTGGCGATCGGCTACGGCTCCGGGCTCGCGCTCATCGTTGACGAGTTCGCCCTGCTGTTGGATCTGAAGGACGTCTACTGGGCAAAGCAGGGCCGGGTATCAGTCGATCTGGCCGTCGGCACCATCGCCGTTTCGGGCTCGTATTTCGCTGCCCTGCCGCTGCTGCGCGCGGTGGCGCGACGGCGGCGCGAAGGCCAGGCTCGCTGAGCGCAGGCGCGGAGCCGCGGCCATTGCCCAGGGATCACTGCGTCCGCCAGGGCAAGTTGGCGCGTATCTATCAGGGGCAGCCCCCTCCGGCCAGCGGCTCGTCTGAGCCTTAGCCGCTAGCGGACCCTGGGTAGTAGCCCGGCTGCAATCTCGCCAGCTGGCAGTCATCAGCGGACGGGAGGAGCGGGGGCTCGTGCTGCGGAGGGAATCGGATGCAGGCTGACGCCAGGGACGGGGCAGAACGGGGATCCCCGAAACGCCGATAGATCTGCTGTTCATCAGCCTGGGCGTCGCGATGATCATTGTCGACGCCACGATCGTGAACGTCGCGATCCCGCAGATCATCAAGGACCTGGGCATCACGTCCACGGACGCGCAGTGGGTGCAGGACGTGTACACGCTCGTCTTCGCTGCGCTGCTGCTGGTCGCCGGGCGGGTGGCCGACCGGACGGGACGCCGCCTCGTCTTCCTGATCGGCATCGTGATCTTCGTTGCGGGCAGCGTGTCGGCGGCGCTGGCAGGCTCCGGGACGGCCCTGATCGCCAGCCGGGTCGGTCAGGGCATCGGCGGCGCGATGATCCTGCCGACCTCGCTGTCGCTGCTCAATGCCGAGTTCCGGGGCCGTGAGCGCGGGATCGCTTTCGCCGTCTGGGGGTCGACCATCGGCGGCACCGCCGCGCTCGGCCCGCTGCTGGCGGCTGGCTGACGACGTCGTTCTCCTGGCGGTGGGCATTCGGGATCAACGTCCCGATCGGCTTGGCGGTCGTCGCCGGCATGCTCCTGCTCGTGCCGGAATCTCGCGGCAGCCAGTCGGAACGCGGCAACGACGTGGCGAGCGCGGGCGCGAGCATCGCGGCGCTGAACGCCAGGCCCGCCACCGCCGCCGCGGGACGCGACGCGGAAAGCGCGTTCTCCACCGCTACCCGGTGGGCTGCCTTCAGCGCCGCGGGCTTCCTTGGTCTCGGCCTGATCGCCAGCTTGTCCCTCGGGCCGAGCCGTCGGCAGCCGGCCGACCCCGAGGGCGAAGCCGCTGGCAGCCAGCGCAGCCGAGGCGGCGAGCCGGCCGCGGGGGAGTAGGCGCGGCCGGCGGCCCGAAACGCACGGCCCGAAACGCACGGCCCGGACCGCAGCAGCCACGCCGCGCCCGTTGCGAGGCCAGGCCGCTGGAAAGATGTGCCCATGAAGAAGACCTCGATCCGCCTGTCCGACGGCCGAGAGCTCATCTACTTCGGCGCTATTCCGGAGCGTCCCGGCGACTACCCGGACCGGCGGCGGCTGCCCGGCGTGGAAGTCCTGTCTCAGCAGCGCTACGACCAGCTTCTCGGCGAGTGGGTGGTGATCGCCAGCCACCGGCAGGACCGGACCTTCCGGCCGGCCGACGACCAGTGCCCGCTGTGCCCGTCCACGGCGGACAGCCTGACCGAGATCCCCGCGCCCTGCTACGACGTGGTGGTTTTCGAGAACCGATTTCCCTCGCTCGGCGCCCAGCCAGCGCAGCCGGTCGCCGCGGGCGGCGCATCCGGCTCCGCGGCGGGCGGCGCATACGGCTCCGCGGCGGGCGGCGCATACGGCTCCGCGGCGGGCGGCGGCAGCGCTCTGCTGGTGGGCCGGCCCGCGGCCGGCCGGTGCGAGGTCATCTGCTTCAGCCAGGACCACAACGCCTCCTTCGCTGATCTGACCCCGGCGCACGCGGAGATCGTCGTGGCGGCATGGATCGACCGGAGCACCGAGCTGTCCCTGCTGGCCGGAGTCGAGCAGGTCTTCTGTTTCGAGAACCGCGGCCGCGACATCGGGGCGACGCTCTCGCATCCGCACGGGCAGATTTACGCCTATCCGTATGTCACCCCGCGCACGGCGCGGATGCTGGCGATGAGCACCGCCTACCGGCAGCGCACCGGACTGAACCTGGCTGATGAGCTGCTCGCGGCCGAGCGGTCAGACGGACCGAGAATTGTCGCGGCGAGCCAGCACTGGACGGCGTTCGTCCCGCACGCGGCACGCTGGCCGTACGAAGTTCACCTCTACCCCAACCGCCGGGTGCCGGATCTGGCTGCACTGTCTGGTGCAGCGAAAAATGAGTTCTGCGAGCTCTATCTCGATCTGCTGGGCAGGTTCGACCGGCTGTTCGATACGCCAGCCCCCTACATCTCTGGCTGGCACCAGGCGCCGGTCCGTCAGGGCAGGAACGAGCTTGCGCTGCATCTGGAGCTGTTCACCACCCGGCGGGCGCCGGGCAAATTGAAGTACCTGGCCGGATCGGAGTCCGGCATGGGCGCATTCCTCAACGACGTCGGGCCGGAAACTGCGGCGGAAAGGCTGCGGCAGCTTGGCTGAGCCCGGTGCTCCAAGAGGCCCGGTGCTCCAAGAGGCCCGGTGCTCCAAGAGGCCCGGTGCTCCAAGAGGCCCGGTGCAGCCCAGAGGCTCGGCCAGCGGACGCGGTTAGCGCAGCCGGCGTGCGCTGTCCGATGGCACGGCATCAACGAAATGCGGCTCCGTCCAGCCGTGTGCGGCGAAGTCGGCGGCCACCGCGGCCCTGATCAGCTCAGCTCGCGCGGCGGGCACCAGAGCAATGACCGAGCCGCCGAAGCCGCCCCCGATCATCCGTGCGCCGAGGGCGCCCGCCTCGATGGCCGTTTCGACCGTCGCGTCAGCCTCCGGCCAGGAGATCTCGAAGTCGTCCCGGAGCGAAACGTGCGACTCGGTTAGCAGGTCTCCTATCGCACCGAGCTGGCGGCGGCGGAGCAGCCCGGCGGTTTCCAGCACGCGGCGGTTCTCCGTGATCACATGCCGGGCCCGGCGCCGCAGCACCGGATCGGCGAGCTCGTCCAGGGCGCCGGGGTCATCGGTCACGTCCCGCAGCGACGGCACGCCGAGAGCGTGGGCAGCGTCCTCGCACGCGCGGCGCCGGTCGGCATAACCGCCGTCGGTCAGCGCGTGCCGGGCGCGGGTATTGATCACCAGCAGGGCCAGGCCCGCGGCCGCCGGGTCGAGTGGCACGGCTGCCGTTTCGCCGCTTCGGCAGTCGAGCAGCAGGGCGTGCCCGGCCCGGCACAGCAGCGCCGCGGACTGGTCCATGATCCCGGTCGGCGCGCCCACGAACTCGTTCTCCGCCCGGCGCGCGATGTCGGCGAGCTCAGGCCGCGGCAGCGTCAGCTGGTGCAGCTCGGTCAGCGCGAGGGCGATCGCGCACTCCAGGGCGGCGGAGGAGGACAGTCCGGCGCCCAGCGGCAGATCCGCGTCGATGGCAAAGCTCGCGCCCTCGACCGGATAGCCGGCCGACCGTAGCGCCCAGGCGACCCCGGCCGGATAGGCAGCCCAGCCGTGCACCAAGCCGGGGGCGAGCGCATCGAGCCGGACCTGCGCGTCCTCGCCGCTGGCCTGGCGGGATGACAGCGCGATCAGGCCGTCGCCGCGGCGGGCAGCCGCGACGGTCACTCCGGCGCTGAGTGCGAACGGCAGCACGAAACCCTCGTTGTAGTCGGTGTGCTCGCCGATCAGGTTCACCCGGCCGGGGGCCCGCCAGATGCCCTCGGGGGCTGCGGCGTACAGCTCGGCGAACCAGCCGGCGGCCGCGTCCGGGTCGGACTCGCGCAGCTGCGCAGCTGCCTGACCGGACCGCCGTGACCGAGTCTCGCGCGTCACCGGGAGTCCGGCCGGGTCTGGGCGAACGTCCACGCGTCCGCGACCATGTCCTTCAGGTCCCGCTGCGCCCGCCAGCCAAGATCTGCGCGGATGCGCTCGGATGATGCGACCAGCACGGCGGGATCGCCGGCCCGCCGTGGCGCCATCCGTGCGGGGATATCGCGGCCGGTCACCTCCCGGCACGCCGCCAGTACCTCGCGGTTGGAGTAGCCGGTCCCGCTGCCGAGGTTATAGACCTTGTGCTGGCCGCTGGCGCAGGCCGGCAACGCCAGCAGATGCGCGCGCGCCAGGTCAGACACGTGGATGTAGTCCCGGATGCAGGTCCCATCCGGGGTGGGGTAATCCTCGCCGAAGACGCTGACCTCGCCGTCGCCCCGCAGCGCGACCGCGAGAACGTTCGGGATCAGGTGGGTCTCCGGCGCGTGCCGCTCGCCCAGCCAGCTGCCGTTGGCCTGCTGGCACGCGCCTGCGACGTTGAAGTACCGCAGGCTGACAGCTCCCATGCCGTGCATCCGGGCATACTCGGCCAGGGCGGTGTCCACCGCTATTTTCGAGCCGCCGTACGGGCTGGTGGGCCGGGGGGGCGCCGTCTCCTCGATCGGGACGCTTCCCGGCTCGCCGTATACGGCCGCCGTCGAGGAGAAAACGATGCTCGGGACCTGCGCCTGGTGCATCGCCTCGAGCAGGGCGAGCGTCCCGCCGAGGTTGTTGTCCCAGTAGAGCGCGGGCTTGGCGGCCGACTCGGCGACTAGCGACTTGGCGGCGAAATGCAGCACGGCGTCGAATCCGGTCCCGAGCACCCGCCCGGCGTCGGCTCGCAGACTGCCATGCTCGAACGCGGCACCGGCGGGCACCGCGTCCGCGTGCCCGGTGGACAGGTCGTCCAGCACGACCACTTCGTGGCCGTCGCTGATGAGCTGGGCACCCACCACGCTGCCGATGTAACCGGCGCCGCCGGTGACAAGTAGTCTCATGCGATCTCCGGAGGCAGCGGGGGGGCAGGCGGTCATCTCTTACGGCAGGCGTTGCTCAGGTAAGGCTTTCATGCGCGGCGGGCGGCCACGTGCAGCGGGCAGCGCGGTTACCGGCCGCGCCGCGCGGATCAGCGCCTGACCGGAAGCGGCTTGTCGCCCGCGCGCCCGGCCCGTTCGGCGGCGGCGGTGATGTTTTGCAGCATCCCGCCGAAAACGACCCCGTGAAACGGCGAAATGGACCGCCAGTAGGCATGACCGGCGAGCCCGCGGGGCCGGAAGATCGCCCGCTGGCTATAGGTCGTCAGCCCGTCGTAGTCCTGGCCTACCGACAGCTCCAGCCAGGCCAGGCCAGGCAGCTTCATCTCCGCGCGCAGCCGCAGCAGCACTCCCGGCTCGATCGCCTCCACCCGCCAGAAATCCAGTGCGTCGCCGACGAGCAGATGGCGCGGATCGCGGCGGCCGCGGCGCAGGCCGACCCCGCCGGCGAGGCGGTCGAGCAGCCCGCGCACAGCCCATGCGGCCGGGAAGGAGTACCACCCGGACTCGCCGCCGATGCCCTCGATCACCCGCCACAGTGCTGCTGGCGAGGCATGCACGACGCTGGTGCGCGCGTCCACGTACAACGACCCGCCGGCCCACGACGGGTCGGTCGGCAGCGGGTCACTGGGCGCGCCCGGCGTCGCGGCCGAGGACCAGCGGGTGGAGACGGCGCCCTCGCGGGTGTGCCGCAGTGCCATGGCGATGGCCCGGTCGAGGGGCAGCAGCCCCTCAGCCGGGTCCGGGATGTACTCGGCGATGTCGTGCTCGGAGCAGACGACCTCGTTTCGCAGGGATTCCACGAGCGGCATCGCCAGGCTGGCGGGCACGGGCGTCACCAGCCCGACCCATAGCGAGGACAGCCGCGGCGTCAGCAGCGGCACCTGGACGATTATCCGCGGCGTGAGCCCGGCCACTTCGGCGTACCGGCGCATCATGTCCGCGTAGGTGAGCACGTCGGGGCCGCCGATGTCGAAGCGGCGGCTGACGTCAGCCGGCAGGGCGGCGCTGCCGACGAGGTAACGCAGCACGTCACGGACGGCGATCGGCTGGATGCGGGTGTCCACCCATTTCGGCGTCACCATGGCCGGCAGGCGCTCGGTGAGGTAGCGGAGCATCTCGAACGACGCTGATCCGCTGCCGATGATCACCGCGGCCTGGAGCGCGGCCGTCGGCAACCCGCTGGCCAGCAGGATGTCGCCGACCTCGGCGCGCGAGCGCAGGTGCGGGGACAGCTCGTCGGCCTGGCCGGAGATGATGCCGCCCAGATAGACGATGCGCTGCACTCCCGCGGCCTTTGCGGCAGCGGCGAATGTCTCCGCCGCGGTGCGATCGCGCTGCTCGAACGACGCGTCCGTGCCGAGGGAGTGGATGAGGTAGTAGGCGACGTCCACGTGCTCGAGGGCGCGCCGCACCGCGCCCTCGTCCATGGCGTCGGCCACGGCGATCTCGACATCGTCGGACCACGGACGGTCGCTGAGCTTGCCCGGATCGCGTGCCATGCATCGGACCGTGTATCCCGCGGTCAGCAGCTCTGGGACGAGCCGCCCGCCGATGTACCCGGAAGCACCGGTAACCAGGCAGCGTAGCGGCGTTGACATGCTGCAAGTCTCGCACCGTCTGGCGAGGCGATCATGGGCGCGGGTGCGCAAGCCAGGGCTGCACGCGGAATACCGGTCGCGATCATCCCGGCGGGTACCGGTAACCTGCTGCCCGCAACCTCAGGCTGCCCGCCGACATCAACGACGCGCTGGTGGTCGGTTAGCCCAGCGGTTCACACCGGCGCCAGCGCGCCTCGCGCAGCCCGTAGATGCCGAAGATGATCAGGCCGATCGCGGCAAGGATGAGCAGGATCTCGCCGAAAGGCTGATCGCGCAGCGTCAGCGCGCCTTGTCGCGGCCGCCGGCATCGGACGGCTTGAACGTGACGGCCGCATCGATCACCAGGACGCCGACGAGCGCGAAGGCTGCACCGCGGGCGGTGGTTCCGACCATTCCGAGCCGCTCGACAATTCGGCGCGTCTTGCGGCTAATCTGCGATGTCTGCAAGTTCTTCATGAATTCACGCCGGATGCCATCGGCTACGGGCGAAGGGCCGGTGCCGCGGCCGGCTGCCGCGCCGCGGGCGGGCCCTGGCAGCGCCACGGGTAGTGGCTCCAGCTACCCGCTGGCCCACCGGTTAACCTGCTGAGATGCGCGATGGCGAGGGACTTTGATGACCGAGGCAGACGAGCTGCTCAGCCTTTTCCCGCCGGGCACGGGGCAGGACTCCGACGGGATGCTGCGGGTCGGCGGCTGCCGCCTGGACGAGGTAGCAGCAGCCCACGGCACGCCGGCCCTGGTGGTAGCCGAGCAGGCGGCCAGGCAGCAGGCCCGCGACTACCGGGAGCAGCTCGCTGCGCGATGGCCGGACTCCCAGGTGGCTTTCGCCTCGAAGGCCTTCCCGTGCACGGCTGTCCAGCGGCTGATGGCATCGGAGGGCCTGTGGCTGGACGTGGCGGGCGGCGGGGAGATAGTGACCGCCCTCGCGGCCGGGGCGGATCCAGCCACGCTAGTGCTGCACGGCAATGCCAAGACCACGGAGGAGATCAGGCTGGCGGTGGACTGCGAGGTGGGCACGGTCGTCGTTGACAATGACGATGACATCGATCGGCTGGAGGCCGCAGTGCCGCCGGGCCGGGTGCAGGGATGCCTGGTCCGGGTCATGCCCGGAGTGCAGAGCTCGACTTACCCCGCTTACGCGACGGGGCATGCTGGCGCCAAGTTCGGGCTCTCCCCGGCAGCAGCCCGCGGCGCTATCGCGCGGATCGAGGCGTCGCCGCGGCTGCGCATGGACGGGCTGCACACGCACGTCGGCTCGCAGATCCTGGTGGCGCAGGAGCTTGCCGCCGCCGTTGCGCCGCTGTCCGCGCTCGGCGACTACCCGGTCTACGATCTGGGCGGCGGCCTCGGCTGCCGGTATACCTACTCCGACCACCCGCCGAGCCTGGGCGAGTACCTCGACACCCTGATCGGCGCAGCCCGCGAGCACCTGCCGGCCGGCGCGCGCATTCTCATCGAGCCCGGACGCAGCATGGTGGCACGCAGCGCGGTGACCGTCTACCGCGTCACCACGGTCAAGCCGGGCGCGATCACCTTCGTCGGCGTCGACGGGGGAATGGGCGACAACCTCGAGGTGGCGCTGGTCGGGCAGCGATTCGAGGCGACAATCGCCGACCGCGTCGGCGGCGGGGAGCCCGTGACGGTCGTCGGCCGGCACTGCGAGTCCGGCGACGTGCTCAGCGAAAATGTGCCGCTGCGCGACCCGAAGGTCGGGGATCTGCTCGTAATCCCGGTAACTGGCGCGTACTGCTTCACCATGTCGAACAACTACAACGGAGCCCGCCGGATCCCCGTCGTGTTCGCCGATCGCGGTGACGCCCGGCTGGTTGTCCGCCGCGAGCGGTGGGCAGAGCTGCTCAGCCGCGACGTCTGATTAGCCGGGCCCTTTAGGGGCAGAGAAGGGCGCGGGACAGCCCTGGGCAGGAAAGCGCGGGACGGCCCGCGCAGGAAAGGCGTGATGCGTGATGACTTCGCCGTCGGCCGATGGCGACCGCTCTGGCCAGGCCGCTCCACCCGCCGCTCCGCCAGCGGGCAGACGTCTGCTCCGCAGACGCCTCCTCAGCACGTGGTGAAGCGCACCCGGGTGGGTGGCGTGTGGGTCGCCCGACGCATTATCCAGCTGCGGCTGGTGGCCCGGCGGCACCGGAAAGCCGAGGCAGTGCCCCCGGTGAGCACCCAGCAGCAGCTGGTCCCGACCGCCGACTCCACGGCGGGCGAGGCCGGGCCGCGCTGACGGCCGTCGCCGATGAGCCGCGCAGCGGTGGTCGCCAATCCCGCCCGCCGCAGCAATCGCGCCAGGCTTCGCACCCTTGTCTGCGCGGCCATGGCGCGGCACGGCTGGGGCGAGCCGTTGTGGCTGGAGACCAGCGCCGGCGATCCGGGCGAGCGGATGGCACGAACGGCGGTGCAAGCCCAGGTCGATCTGGTGCTCGCCAGCGGCGGCGACGGCACCGTGACCGCGTGCGCCGCGGCGCTGGCGGGCAGCGGCATTCCGCTCGCGGTACTGCCCGCGGGGACCGGCAACCTGCTTGCCCGCAACCTCGGGCTGCCGCTGGCACTCGACGACGCGCTCGCGGTTGCTCTCACCGGAGCTGACCGGTACCTGGACGTCGGCGTCGCCAACGGCAGGCCTTTCCTCGTCATGGCCGGCATCGGCTTCGACGCCCGGGCGCTGGACAGCAGTCAGCGGCTGAAGAAGAACCTGGGCTGGGGAGCGTACTACGCTGCTGCGCTCGGACACCTGCGGGATAAGCCCATGGGGGTGCAACTGCGCGCTGACTCCAGGGCGCCGGTGCGCCTGCGGGCCAGTGCGCTCATCATCGGCAACGTCGGCTCGCTGCCGGGAGGCGTCGCGCTGCTGCCGGACGCCCGGCCCGATGACGGCTTGCTCGACCTGGTGGCGGTGACCGCGCAGGGGCTGGCCGGATGGTTCGCGGTTGGCACTGGCCTGCTGCTGCGGCACGGGACCGCCCAGCTGGCCCGGATGACCTTCCGGGAGCTGCACGTCCGCCTCGACGGCGAGCAGCCCTGGCAGCTTGACGGTGAGTCGATGGGCCGCGCGAGCCAGCTGAAGGTCACCGTTCAGGCCGGGCAGCTGCTCCTGCGCGGGCCGGCTCTGGCCGCCAGCTAGCTGCCCGGCCGGATGGCGCCGTCGGGTCGCGTCCAGCGGTCGATCAGACCAGGATGTCAAGCGGCAGCGTCGCCATCGGGCATTTCCTTGGTCAATGAGCGCATTCCGAGCTTAGGCGCCTGCGTCAGCGCGGAGAACTTCCGCCGAAGCGGGCTGGCCGGTCATTGATCGGGTGCGGCCACTGTCAGAGGTACTGGTTACATTCGTGACCATGTTCGAACCGGGGGCCGTGCTCGACCGGCTCAACGATGACCAGCGCCGCGCGGCTACGCACCCGGGGGGCCCGCTGCTCGTGCTGGCCGGGGCCGGGACGGGGAAGACCGGCACGCTGGTGGCGCGGGCAGCGTGGCTGCGCGGCCAGGGCGTCCAGGCCAGCCGGATCCTGCTGCTCACCTTCACCCGCCGGGCCGCCGACGACATGCTTGCCCGCGTCGCGGCGGCCGCCGTCGGCGGCGACAGGATCTGCGGCGGCACGTTCCATGCCATCGCGCACCGGATCATCCGGGCGCACGCCGAATCGTTTTCGCTGCCTGCCGCCTTCAGCGTGATCGATCCAGCGGATGTGACCGACATTCTGGACACGCTGCGGGAGGAGCATGGCCTGGTCGGCCTGCAGCGGCGCGCGCCCCGGGCGCCGGTGTGCGCCGACGTCTACACCCGCTGCGTCAGTACGCACGCCACCGTGGCCGACGTGGTGCAGGCCAGCTTTCCCTGGTGCGCCGACTTCACCGACCAGCTGGCCGGGCTGTTCCGCGGCTACGTCACGCATAAGCGGCGGCACGGCCTGGCTGACTTCGATGATCTGCTGTTGCTGTGGCGTGCCGCGCTGGCCGATCCCGGCGCCGGCCCGGTGCTGCGCGGCATGTTCGACGCCGTGCTGGTGGACGAATACCAGGACGTCAACTCGGTCCAGGCCGATATAGTCCGGCTGCTGCAGCCGGACGGCAGCGGGCTGACCTGCGTGGGTGACGACGCGCAGGCGATCTACGGCTTCCGCGGAGCTGATCCGGCGCACCTGCGGGCGCTGGCCGACGGCTACCCGGGCCTGGCAGTTGCCCGGCTCGGCCGAAACTACCGCTCGCGCCAGCAGGTCCTGGAGCTGGCGGGCGTGATCCGCCCGCAGTCGCCAGGGCTTGAGCTCGCGCTGACGGCCGATCGGGGGGCCGGCCAGGTTCCGCTGCTGGTGCGCTGCCACGACGAGGCGACACAGGCGCGGGAAATCTGCCGCCGGGTGCTCGAGGCCCATGAATCTGGCCTGCAGCTGCAGGATCAGGCTGTGCTGGTGCGGGCCGCGCATCACAGCGACGTGCTGGAGCTTGAGCTGGCCGCCCGGGGTATCCCGTTCGTGAAATACGGCGGCCTGCGGTTCACCGAGGCAGCGCACGTCAAGGACTTCGTGGCCGCGGCAAGGGTCGTCGCCAACCCGGCCGACGACGTCGCCTGGTTCCGGCTGCTCCGGCTGCACGAGGGCATCGGGCCGGTACACGCCCGCCGGATCATCGGTGCCCTCCGGCTGGCGGATCCCTTGCCGCTGGAGCGCTGGGCGCTGGCAGCGGATCTGGTGCCGCGGCGGTCCCGGTCCGCATTGTCCGCCACAGTGGGCGGCCTCATCGGCGCCGCCGCGCTCACTACGACGGCTGAGCGGGCAGCGGCCGTTCTGGCGGCGCTGCAGGATCCGCTCCGGGCCCGCTATCCCGACGCCGGCGTCCGCCTTGCCGACCTGCAGCGGCTTGCCGATGCCGCAGCCAGCAGGCCGTCGCTGCATGATGCGCTGGTGGAACTCGCACTCGATCCGCCGGTATCGGGCGCCGGCTTCGCCGGGCCGCCGCGGCTCGACGAGGATTTCCTGGTGATTTCCACCGTCCACTCGGCCAAGGGACTGGAGTGGCCCGTCGTGCACCTGCCCCACCTGGTAGACGGTGCGGTGCCCAGCGACATGGCGCTCACCGCGCCAGCCGGGCTGGCGGAAGAGCGGCGCCTCTTCTACGTCGCCGTGACGAGGGCGCGCGATCAGCTCTACCTGTATGCGCCGCTGCGGATGCATCACCATCGCACGGCTCGTGACGACCGGCATAGCTATGCCCCGCTGACCCGCTTCCTCGACCCGGCCGCGCTGGCCTGCTGCGAGGTCATCGATGCCGCGCCGTCCCGACCGGTCATGCCAGCGCTGGCACCACTCGCCGAGACGATCGACCGCACCCTGGAGCCCCTCTGGGGAGCGGGCTGACCAGGCTCGGCAGAATAGGCAGCAGGCACCCGAGGTTGCGGCAGCCTGGCCAGCCTTCGAATCTCTCGCGGAGCGATCCTGTGACCAGACCGGTCCGGCATATCGTCATCGCCAGCACCCGACCCGGTCCGAGCCGGGCCGTCGGTGGCTGCATGGGTCTATGACCGCGCGGTTTCCCCACGGCGGCTTCGACGTCGAGATGATCGACCTGGCCGAGGTGAACCTGCCGATGCTCGATGAGCCGCATCATCCGCGGCTGAGGCAGTACGTCCACCAGCACACGAAGGACTGGAGCGCGACAATCGACCGCGCCGACGCGTTCATTTCGCTGTGCCCGAGTACAACTACGGATACAACGCGGCCGTCAAGAACGCCATCGATTACCTGCACGCCGAATGGCAGTACAAGGCAGTCGGTTTCGCCAGTTACGGGGGAGTGGCGGCTGGCGCCAGGGCCGTGCAGATGCTCCAAGCAGGTGGTCACCACGCTGAAGATCGTGCCGCTGTTCGAATCGGTGAACATACCGTTCGTGCAACAGTTTCTCGACCCCGAGGGCCGGCTCCAGCCCAACGAGATCATGGTGGGCGCCGCGACCGCGATGCTCGATGAGCTCGCCGGCGGGCTCCTGAGCTGGGCAGGCTCCGGGAGACGGCGGCCCAGGTCAGCGTCTGAGCCCCCGGCGGCAGCGCCGTGGCACCCGCCTTCGGGTGCTGGGCCTGGCTGCTCGCTGAGAGATACCCGGGTGGCCGCCGAGGATGGGCGGGGCAGAGAATAAGAGCATGAAGGCCTATCGGTTGCTTCCCCGGGCTCTCGCGGTGTGCGCGCTCGCCGCGGGCGTGGCCGCCTGCGGCAGCAGCAGCACGAGCTCGACAGCCAGTTCGACTCCGAAGGCCTCTCCTTCGACCTCGTCGGCGTCCATGGCGGCGTCACCCTCGGCGTCCTCTTCCATGACCGCCAGCGAGCAGGCAGTCGCCGCCGACTGGGCCGCGTTCTTCAGCGCCAGGACCCCGGTGGCCAAGCGGGTGACCCTGCTGCAGGACGGCACCGTGCTCGCCACGGTGATCAAGGCCCAGGCCACTTCGACCCTGGCATCGGAGGCAACCGCGAAGGTCACGAAGGTGACGCTGACGTCGCCGACGCAGGCCGACGTCACCTACTCGATCCTGCTCAGCGGGACGCCGGCGCTGTCAGGCCAGAAGGGCGTCGCGGTGTACAAGAACGGCACCTGGCAGGTCGGCGTCGCCAGCTTCTGCGGCCTGCTGGCCACCGAGAACGGCGGCAAGACATCCTCGCTGCCCGCAGCCTGCAAGAGCGCAGGCTAGCCGGGTGGTCCGCTCGGCAGGCGTAACCGCCGGGCAGGTGCCAGCCGCGCGCCACGGGGGACGGTCACTCGCGCTGGCCGTGCTCTGCACAGTGCTGTTCCTGACGTTCCTCGACAACACGATCGTCGCCGTCGCGCTCGGCAGCGTGCAGGCCGAGCTGCATGCGGGCGTCACTGCGCTGCAGTGGGTGGTGAGCGCGTACGCGCTGACGTTCGCCGGCGCCATGCTCGCCTTCGGGATGGTCGGTGACGAGTTCGGCCGCAAGAAGGTCATGCTGGTCGGGGTCGCCATTTTCTGTGCTGGATCGGTGCTGTCCGCGCTGGCACCGAATATCGAGCTGGTGATCGCCGGCCGCGCGGTCATGGGCCTTGGCGCGGCGGCCAGCGAGCCGGGCACCTTGTCGATGCTGCGCCACCTCTACACCGATGAGCGCACCCGGACCAGGGCCCTCGGGGTCTGGACGGCCGTGTCTGGCCTGGCTCTCGCCGCCGGCCCCGTGGTCGGCGGCGCCCTGGTGGGCGTGTATAGCTGGCGCGCCATTTTTTGGTTCAATCTGTTCTTCGGCGCGGCGGCTCTGGTGGCCGGGATGATCGTGCTCCCGGAAAATTCCGATCCCGACGCGCACCGCGTGGACATCGGCGGCACGGTACTGGGTGCCGCAGCCCTGTCAGCGCTGGTATTCGCGGTGATCGGCGGCGAGTACTCGAGCTTTTCCTCGCCCAGCGTGATCGCGCTGCTGTGCGTGAGCGCGGCGGCTGCGGCAGCGTTCTTCTGGTGGGAGAGCCGTACTGCCTATCCGCTGCTCGACCTGAAGTACCTGCGCGTCCCGACCTTCCTCACCGCCAATATTGTCGCCTTCTGCGCGTACTTCGCGACGTTTGCTGTCTTCTTCTTCACGGCCCTGTACCTGGAGGAGGTGGTCGGCTACACCGGCTACCAGATCGCGCTGGCGTTCCTGCCGATGACCGCGCTGATGATCATTTCTTCGCTGCTGGCCGGACGCTGGGCCGCGATGGCCGGCCCGCGCTGGTCGATCTTCGCCGGCTGCCTGCTGTTCGGCGCGGGCCTGCTGCTGACGACTCTCACACTGAGCCCGCACCCGGCGTACACGCCGCTGGCAGCGGCGCTCGGCCTGACCGGCATCGGCATCGGAGCGACTGTCGTTCCGATCACCTCCGCGGCGCTGTCGGCGGTGCCGCCCGAGCGATCAGGCATGGCCGCGTCGGCGACGAACACCAGCCGGGAGATCGGCGCCGTGACGGGCGTGGCGATCCTGGGCGCACTGGTCAACGCGCAGCTGCGGTCCAGCCTGACCAGCAGGCTGAGGCACCTGGGCATCCCGGCCAACTTCCAGTCCCTCGTCATTCATTACGTCGAGACCGGCGCTGTCCCGTCCAGCAGCCACAGCAATGGCGCGGGCGGGGCGGCGGGAGCGGGCCAGGGCACGATCGTCAATGAAGTCATCCACGCGGCCTACAGCGCCTTCTACGCCGGGCTGCACGCCGCGCTGTACCTGTCGGCGTTCCTGGTGCTCGCCGCCGGCCTGTTCACCTTCGTGCTGCTGCGCCCGCGCCAGCGGCCCGGCGACACCGGTGCTACCAGCCGCTGACGAGGCCGCGCAGGTAGGCCGCCTGGCCGGCGTGCTGGAGATTGTCGGAAATCACGCTGATCAGGCGGACGCCGAGGGTAACCGGCGGATCCCAGAATTCGTCCACCACCCGGTCGAGGTCGGCGTCGGCCAGCTCGCGCACGTACCTGATCGTGCGCTCGTAGACCGCGTCATGGTAGCCGATCAGCTGATCGCCGGACTTCATCGCGACCGCGGCGACCTCCTTCGGCCCGTGGCCGTATCCGGTCGCCGCCGGGCTGAACGGAAGCCCGAAGCGGTCCGCCCAGCCTTCGGAGGTCCACGCCTGCTCGGTCCCTGCAGCCGCGGCGACATGGTCGTCCTGGATCCGGGTCAGGTGCCAGACCAGCCAGGCGATCGAGTTCGCTTCCTCGGCGGGCCGGTGGGTCAGCTGCTCCGGAGTCAGCCCGCCCACCACGTGCGTGACGATTTCCTCGATCCGGCCGAAGGCGTCGGCCAGCAATTCAGCGCTCTGCATGCTGTGCTCCTTCCGCGTGCCGTCATAAGCAATCGAATCACCGGCCCGGCAGCGGTGCGGACGCGGGCGGCCGTTTTGGCTCCGGCGGCTCAGCCGGCCCGGTATGCGCCGGCCCAGTATGCGCCGGCCCGGTGTCTGGCCGGCCCGGTGTCTGGCTGAGATCGCGCAAGGCCGTCTGCGTGCACGGGCAGCACGCGTCGGGCACAGTGATTGCGTGACGACAACAGCACCCGAGCCCGCCGCGCACCTTTCCCGGTACGCGCAGACGTTCCACGCCGCGGTCGGCGGCCAGCATCACGTCGCCTCGCCGCTCGGCGCGTGGCTGCTGCTGGCGCTGGCCTGCCCGGCCGCCGGCGGCGAGGACCTGGCGAAGCTGACTGAGGTCCTGGGATGCGAGTGCCAGGCTGCAGCCGAAACCGCAGCCGCGCTGCTGGCCAGCCCGCATCCGCTGGTCGCGGCCGCCGCGGCGGTGTGGTGCAGGCCCGGCTCGGTCAGCGCCGACTGGCTCGCCGGCCTGCCGGAGGCAGTCGAGCAGGGCGCCATCCCCAGCCAGGCCGAGTCCGATGGGTGGGCCCGGCGGACGACCTCTGGCCTGATCGACCGCTTCCCCATCACGGCGGACCCCGCCATCTACCTGATCCTGGCGAGCGCACTGGCGACCCGGGTATCGTGGGAGCAACCGTTCGAGCTGGCGCCCGCCAGCGCCCTCGGCCCTGACAGCCCGTGGGTTTCTGCTGTGAGCCGGGTCCTGCGGACCCCGGCGGCGGGCCGCGGGCACCGTCAGTTCATCGCCGCCACCGCGGCCGGGGATGCTGCTGTGCACACGGCGAGAGCCCGCGACGGACTGCTTGTCACGTCGGTAGCGGCCGCGCCCGACGTTGCGGTGGCCGATGTCATCGCTGCCGCGCACGGCCTGGCCATCGCGCAGGCCGTAGGGGCAGATGTCGCGCGCCGCTCGCTCTATGACCTGCCGCTATGCGACGGGCCGCTGTGGTCCCTGCGGGAGGAGATGTCCGCGCAGGCGGGCGGCGAGCTGTGCACGGCGGTGCTGCCCGCGTGGTCTGCGCACAGCGAGCACGATCTGGAAGACCCGAGCCTGGGCCTGGCCGCTGCCGCCCATGCCCTCGGCCAGGGCGACCCCTGGGACGCGAGGCAGGCCGCGATGGCGCGGTACTCACGGACCGGGTTCGAGGCAGCGGCCGTGACCGCAGTGGCCGTCGCGATGAGCATGGCGGCGCCCCGGCGCGGCTTGCGGCGCGTTGCCGAACTGCGGTTCGGGCACCCGTACGCCGTGGTCGCGGTGACGGTCGATGAGCACCGAGATCGTGCCACCGGCGAGATCAGGCGCGGACCCTGGCACGGCGTTCCGGTATTTTCGGCCTGGGTCGCCGAGCCCGGGGACGCACGGCGGGAACCCGAGAACGCGGCGCACGGCGGCTTTGCGCCGGCGGCGCCCGGGCTCTAAGTTGCGGCCATGCACAGCGTGAATGCGACCACCGAACAGATGATCCGGTCAGTCCTGGCTTACGCGGAGAACCGGCTGCGGCTGGACCCTGTGCCCCTCGACAAGGGCTCGCGGGATCCGGCCGAGCTCGAGGCCGTGCTGGCCGGCCTGCTGAGCGAGGAGGGCCATAACCCGGATCAGGTCCTGGGGGTGTACACGTCGGCACTGGCACCGGCGGTGATCTCGGCCGACAGCCCGCGTTTCCTCGGCTTTATCCCGGCGGCACCGACCAAGGCGGCCCTGCTCTTCGACATGCTTGTCTCCTGCGCCTCTATCCAGGGCATCTCCTGGCTGGAGGCGGCCGGCGCGATCCACGCCGAGAACCAGGTGCTGCGGCTGATGGCGGACCGGGCCGGCCTGCCGCCGGGCGCGGGCGGTTGCTTCGTCTCCGGTGGCTCGGCGGCCAACCTGTCGGCCCTGGCCGTCGCTCGTGAGGTCGCCAAGCGGAAGGCCGCTGCCGCTGCCAGTGCGCCCGCCGGCGGTGCTGGGCCGGCCGCTGGCCTGCCACGGCGCTGGCGTGTTGCCGTCAGCGCCGACGTGCACTCGTCGGTCGGCAACACGCTGCGGATGCTGGAGATGGATGCGCTGACCGTCAGCACCCCCGATCACCGGCTGACCGGCGCGGCGCTGCGCGGGGCCATCGAGGCCGATGGCGAGCCCGGCTCCCTTGCGGCCGTCGTGGCTACCGCGGGCACGACGAACGCGGGCATCATCGATGACCTGGCGGGCGCGGCGCAAGTCGCGCGCGAACTGGGCATCTGGCTGCATGTCGACGGCGCCTACGGCGGCGCCGGGCTGTTCGCGCCCAGCGTCCGGGCCGCCTACGACGGAATCGAGCACGCGGACTCCCTCGTCATCGACCCGCACAAGTGGATGTTCGCGCCCTACGACTGCGCCGCGCTGATTTACCGGGACCCGCCGATCGCGCGGTCGGTGCACCGCCAGAACGCTTCCTACCTGGACGTCATCCACGAGGGACCGACCGAGTGGAATCCGACCGACTACGCCTATCACCTGACCAGGCGGGCCCGCGGCCTGCCGCTGTGGTTCTCCCTGGCAGTGCACGGCGTGCGGGCATACACCGGCGCCATCGAGTCGGCGCTCCAGCTGGCCAGGGATACCGCGGCGGAGATCGCCGCGCGCGATCACCTCGAGCTGATCCGCGAGCCGGAGCTGTCTGTGGTGCTTTTCCGCCGCCGCGGCTGGGGACCGCAGGACTACACGCGCTGGGCCGACAAGCTGCTGGAGGACCAGGTGGCATTCATTCCTCCGTCGGCATGGGAGGGCGAGACAGTGGCCAGGTTCGCGTTTCTGCATCCGCACACGTCGATGCAGCTAGTGGGCGAGATACTCGACCGGATGGCGTAGCTCCGTCCTGCCGCCGCCGGCAGGCTCTTGTCGCCAGTCCCGGCCAGACGCAGCGCTGCGCCGGCCGAGTCGCAGGGAGGAACGCTGGTGGCCAGCCACTCATCCGGACGGCGAGCGCAACAACCGCGGGCGGCCGAGCCGAGCCCGGTCGCGCTGCCCCGGCACATCGACATCGCCGTCCGGTCGTTCGGCCAGCCGAACTCGGTTGTCCGGCAGTTTGACTTCTGGGATGACCGGTACGAGGCGCGGCGGCTATTTTCCGAGTTGTTCGGGACCTACCTGCTGGTGTTCGTCGCGGCAGGCGGCGGGATGGTGAACGCGCGGTTCGGCGGGCACGCGATTCCCGCGCCTGCGCTTGTGGTCGCGCCAGGGCTGATGGTCGCCGCCATCATCCTGTTCATGGGGGCAGTTTCCGGCGCTCACCTCAATCCCGCGGTGAGCGTGGCCTTCGCGGTGCGCGGCGATTTTCCCTGGAAGCGGCTCCCCGCCTATCTCGTCGTGCAGTTCGCCGGCGCTGTGCTGGCCACGCTGACGCTCTGGGCGCTGATCGGCAGGCACGGGTCAGCGGGCCAGACGCTGCCCGGGCCGGGCATTACCTCGGTGACGGCAATGCTGTGGGAGGTTGTGCTGACGATGGGACTCGTCAGCGTGATCCTGGGCACTGCCTCGGGCGCGCAGCAGATCGGGCCGATGGCTGCCATCGGCGTCGGCAGCTACATCGCGCTGGCCGGGCTGTTTGGCGCCCCGGTCAGCGGCGCGTCGATGAATCCCGCCCGGTCCCTCGGACCTGCCCTGGTGCTCGGCAACTGGACCTCCTGGTGGGCTTATCTCGCCGGCCCGGTCGCGGGCGCGCTCGTCGCTGTCGGCTTCGCGTACATCCTGCGCGGGCATGGGGGCGGAGCCTACGGGACGCTGGCCGCGCAGGGCAGCCTCGGGACGCGCTGGCGGCCTGGCCGGATTGGCGCGCCCCAGCCGGCGCCGCTCGACCCTGGTGGCAGCGGGCCCGGTACCAGCGGGCCCGGTACCAGCGGACCCAGTGCGGGTGGCTGAGGTCAGCGCCGCCGGGCCGCGCAGCTGATGCAGGTCGCGGCCGCGGGCCGGGCCGCGAGCCGCTCGGCGGCAATCGGCTGGCCACAGGCCTCGCAGACGCCGTAGCTGCCGTCGTCGACTTTTCGCAGCGCTCGCTCGGCCGCGGCTTGCTGATCGCGCTCCCGCTCGAGCAGGGCGGCGACATGCTGGCGCTCGAACGCGATCGTGGCGCCCTCGGGGTCGTGCTCGTCGTCGGTGCTTGCCGATCCCGACGACTCGATGATGCCGCCGAGTTCGCGTTCCAGCGCGGCGACCCCGGTGCAGCCAGCGGAGTACCGGGCGGTCAGCAACTCCCGGGCGGTCAGCAACTCCCGCGCGCGCTGCGAATCCCGCGTGCTCCTCGCCCGATCGCTGCTCATCTGCGCTCCCCGTCGCCAGGCCGCGTCGTGCGAGACGGAACGTCGCGGCAAAAACTGTTGTTCCCACGACATTTTTGCCCGGACTTCGGGGTGAGCCTTGCCCGGTGTCCGGCGGGTCCGAGTGGGCACCTGCGGCGGCGGTCGGGCAGGCTTGGGGTATGGCACAGACTCTGACGCTGATGGCAGTGCACGCCCATCCGGATGACGAGGCGTCGAGCACCGGCGGCATCCTCGCCAAGTATGCCGACGAGGGTGTCCGGACCATAGTCGTGACCTGCACAAACGGAGAGTTCGGGGACGGGCCGAGCGGCGTCAAGCCAGGGCTGGACGGGCATGACGAGGCCGAAGTCGCCCAGACCAGGCTGGCTGAGCTGCGGGAAGCGGCCAAGATTCTCGGCGTGACCGACCTCGAGCTGCTCGGCTACCACGACTCCGGCATGCCCGAGTGGGACTACAAGGACCGGCTGGACGCGTTCTGCAATGTCCCTGAAGCGCAGGTCGCCGCGCGGATCGGCGCCCTGATCGAGCGCTACCGGCCGCAGGTAGTGATCACTTACGACGACAAGGGCGCCTACCAGCACCCAGACCACGTGCACGCCAGCAGGTCGGCAGCCGCAGCGGTGGCCGCCACCGCCATCCCGGCGAAGCTGTACCTGACAGCCATGCGGCGCAGTGACTGGCAGAAGGTCATGGCGGCGCTGCGCGAAGCCGGCGCCGATGTCCCCGAGCCCGCCGCCGTGACTCCCGAGGATCGGCGCCTGATGGAAGAGGAAGAGCGGCGCATCACGACCACGGTCGACATCCACCCGGTGCTGGGGCGTAAGCGCGACGCGCTGTTCGCGCATGCCAGTCAGATCAGCGACTCCTGGTTCAGCAAGATCCCGCCGGACATCTCCGCGGAGGTGTTCGGCCGCGAGAGCTTCATCAGGGCCATCGACGCGACCGGGGCCCCGCTGCCCGAGGACGACCTGTTCGCCGGGCTCCGCTCCGGCACGGAGGAATAGGCGCCGGGCTCCGCTGCGCCCGCGGCAAAATGGGCCGCCGCCCTCACAGGCCCAGCAGCCGGACCGCGTTGTCGTAACAGACCGCCCGCAGCCAATCCGCGCCGAGGCCGAGCCGGGCCAGTGCCTGCAGCTGCTCCAGGTAGGGATAGGGGATGTTCGGGAAATCGCTGCCCAGCAGGATCCGGTCAGCGGCCGCTGCCAGCCGGGGGAGCAGCTCCGGCGGAAACGGGGCGAGGCGCTCCATGAAGTCGGTGCAGGCCATCGTGGTGTCGAGGTAGACGCCGCGGCGGCCTTCAGCGAGGGTGAGGAACTCGCCATATTCGGGCGTCCCGAGGTGAGCGATGATCACCGTCAGCCGCGGATGGCGGGCAAGCACCTCGGAGATGGGACCCGGACCGGTGTAAGGCCCTGGCGTCGGTCCCGAGCCGCAGTGCACGATGACGGGCACGCCCGCCTCGGCTAGCAGCTCCCACACCGGCTCCAGCAGCTCGTCCCGCGGGTCGTAACCGCCCACCTGCAAGTGAGCCTTGAACAGGCGCGTGCCGTCGCCAATCGCCGTTGCGACGTAGCCCGCCGCGTCGGGCTCGGGAAAGAAGGTGGCGCTGCGCAGGGCATCGGCGGTCCGGGCGGCGAAATCGGCTGCCCACGAGTTGAGCCAGGACGCCATGCCGGCCTTGTGCGGGTACGACAGCGCGCTGAACCTGCGCACCCCGAACGCGCGCAGCAGCGCGACGCGTTCCTCCTCGGGCTGTCGGTAAGCAATCGGCCAGTCGTGCCCCACGGCAGCATGGCCATCCTCGAAAAATGCCCACACCTTGGCCAGCACGTTGGGTGGCATGAAGTGGGTGTGCACATCCACCAGGCCGGGCAGTCCGAGTTCCTGCCAGAACGCGGTGACCGCGGCTGTCTCCGCCGCCAGGCCGGTCTCGGGCAGGGCCGACGGTGAGCTGCCGGTGTCATCGAGGTCGGGCACTGCTCAAGTCTGCCAGCCCGGTCTCAGGGCGCGTCGTCGGACTCCAGCGCGCTGGCCGAGGCCCGGCGGATCGTCCCCGCGCCGCTGATCAGTGCCCGCCGCCACGGCGCGACACCCTCGATCTCGGTTTCCAGCGAGAAGCTGAGGAAGGTCCTGATCACCACGATCAGGCCGAGCACGAGAACGTTATCGAGGGTCGGCGCTACCGCGACGGTGCGGACCAGGTCGGCTGCGACAAGTACTTCCAGCCCGAGCAGCAGGGTCCCGCCGAATGCCTGCCGCAGCGCCAGGTATGCCCTCGCCGGCCGGCCGGACCGCTGCCAGGCCACCACCGCGAGCACGAACGACCACACCACGCCGGCTACCAGGATCGCGGCGCCTAGTGCCTCGAAACCCTGGGCGACGTGATCCATCACGCCAGTGAACGTCTCAGTCGAGGCCTCGGCGGAAACCGCAGCGAGAATCATGTCCGCCTGCCCAGCATGCTGTCCCCTCAGTTAGCCCGGCGAGCCGTCAGCTGTCTCTTACCCGCCGGGCAGTTCCGGCGCACCTGGGCGTCGCGGATACGACAGCATAAGCACGTGATCGCGATTCTTGTCCGCATTCTCGGCCCGCACCCGCGCCGGCACGCGGTGCTGCTGCTCGTGGCCGCCATCGCGTGCGCGGTGGCCGGGGGAGCTCTTTTCGCTTACACCCAGGGCATCGCGTTCACGTCCGGCCTGTACTGGGCGATCACGACTGCAACCACCGTCGGCTACGGTGACGTGACGCCGCACAACCCCGCGGGCCGGGTGGTGGCCGCCGCGGTCATGCTGACGACCATCCCGCTGCTTGCCGCGGTCTTCGCGCTGCTGACCGGCGCCACCGCGGCGGCTGGAGTACGGAGGATTCTGGCCATGGCGCACCACTTCCCAGCGGGCAGTTACCGCATCGTCATCGGGATGAACCCGACGGTGCCCGCGATCCTGGACGAGCTCGTCGCAGCCGGTGACCCGGTTATCCTGGTCGCCGACTCCGACCCGGCGAGCGTTCGCGCGGGAGTGCACCTCGTCCGCGGCGACCCGACCCAGCAGTCCGTGCTCCGCGAGGCCCGGCTCGAAGGTGCGCAGCAGGCCCTCATCACCGGCGGCACGGACGGCGATGTCCTGGTCAGCGCCGTGCTGCTGCGCAAGCAGGCGCCGGACCTGCCGGCCGTGGCCCTGGTCAGCTCGGCGTCCGTGCGCGAGGCGCTGCATGATCTCGGCATTCAGCAGACCATCTCCGGGCACGAGCTGGTCGCGCACACGCTCGCCAAGAGCCTGGAGGCACCGCACGCAGGCGACATGCTCGCCGCGCTGGTGGAGTCGGACCGGCACCGCCTGACTGAGCTGGAGGCTGATCCGGCCACCGTCGGCAAGCCGCTCAGCGCGGTCCGGGGCGAGCGGTCCGGGCTGGTGCTGGGCATCGTGCACGACGGCAGGTTCGTGCTCCGCATCGGCGAGGACCCGGTAGTCGCGGCCGGGGACCGCCTGCTCGTCGCTGGGCCGGCCCGCGGCGCCGGCCGCCGCGTGCCCGCCAGCTCCAGCTGACCGGCCCAGCTGACCGGCCCAGCTGGCCGCGGTCGCGTCCCGCCTTCATCAGGGTCGATGGAACCTTGCTGCGCAAACAGCGACAGTGGAGTTCCATCGACACTGACGGTCGCAGCTGGGCGGTCGGCTCGCACTGCAGCGCGCGACCTGGCCGGCCTGCGGCACACTGGGACGGTGAGCCAGCGTGTCCGGACAGCAGTGCGGGTGGAAGGGATCGTCCAGGGGGTCGGGTTCCGCCCGTTCGTGTACTCGCTGGCGACCGGCCTCGGCCTCGGCGGCCTGGTGGGCAACGACGTGGACGGGGTATTCGCCGAGGTCGAGGGACCCGCCGCCGCAGTGGCGACTTTCCTGGCGCTGCTCGAGCAGCAGGCGCCGCCGCTGGCCAGGGTCGAGCGCATCATCAGCAGAAACATTCCGCCAGAAGGGGCATCGGCGTTCATCATCGCGCCCAGCGAGCCAGGCGGCCCGCGCCGGGCACTGGTGTCGGCCGACAGCGCGCCGTGCGCCGGCTGCCTGGCCGAGTTCGATGACCCGGCGGACCGGCGGTTTCGCTATCCGTTCATCAACTGCATGAACTGCGGCCCGCGATTCACCATCATCCGGGCTGTGCCCTACGACCGTCCGCTGACCACGATGGCCCGTTTTGATATGTGCAGTTTGTGTGCTGCGGAGTATCACGATCCAGCGGACCGGCGGTTCCACGCCCAGCCGGTCTGCTGCCCCGCCTGCGGTCCCCGGCTGCGGCTGCTCGACGCGGCAGGAGCGGATCTGTCCGGTCCGCAATGCTCAGGTCCGCCGGAAAGCGGTCAGCCGGACGCGGGTGAGCAGGATTCGGGTGAGCAGGATTCGGGTGAGCACGGCGCTGGTGCGGCGCTGGCCGGTGCGGGCGCGCTGCTGCGCGCGGGCAAGATTCTCGCGGTGAAGGGACTGGGCGGCTATCACCTGGCAGTGGACGCCGGCAGCGAGACCGCCGCAGCCGCGCTGCGGGCGCGCAAGCACCGCGAGGACAAGCCGTTCGCGGTGATGGTGGCGGACGTCGCGGCGGCGCGGGCGCTTTGCGAGGTCGACGACGCCGCAGGGGCGCTGCTGACCAGCGCCCGCCGGCCAATAGTGCTGCTGCCGCAAAACGCGGCGTCAGGCGCCAGCCCGGGCCCCGCAGGCGTCGGACAGGCTGGCGGCGGCCGGCCGGAGCGGGTCGCGCCGTCGGTGGCGCCGGGGAACCGGCAGCTGGGGATCATGCTGCCGTACACCCCGCTGCATCACTTGCTGCTCCGCGAGGCTGCCAGGCCGATCGTGCTCACCAGCGGAAACGTCTCCGACGAGCCCATCGTCTACGACGACGCCGAGGCATTGCAGCGCCTGTCCGGGATCGCGGACGCGTTCCTCAGCCACGATCGCGAGATCTACATCAGGACCGACGATTCGGTGGTGCGGGCGTTTCGCGGCAGGGAGATGGTGGTCCGGCGGTCTCGCGGTTACGTGCCGGAGCCGCTGGACGTGCCGGCCGGCTTCACCCGGCCGGTGCTTGCGTGCGGGGCCGAGCTGAAGAACACGTTCTGCCTGGGCAAGGAGAATCGCGCCTTTGTCTCGCACCATATCGGCGATCTGGAGAATGCCGAGACGCTGCGCTCTTTCGTCGCGGGCATCGAGCACTTCCGGCGGCTTTTTGACATCGATCCCCAGGTGGTGGCGCATGATCTGCATCCGGAGTACCTGTCCACCAAGTACGCGCTGGAGCTGGCGGGAGTCGAGCTCGTCGGCGTGCAGCACCATCATGCGCACATCGCCTCCTGCCTGGCCGACAACGGGCAGCTAGGCCCGGTCATCGGGGTGGCGTTCGACGGCACCGGCTACGGCACCGACGGAACCATCTGGGGCGGTGAGTTCCTCGTCGCTGACCTGGCCGAGTTCGAGCGGGCCGGGCACCTGACCGGCGTGCCGCTGCCGGGCGGCGCGGCCGCCATCCGGCAGCCATGGCGGATGGCCGCCGTCTACCTCGACGCCGCCTACTGCGGTGCGATACCTTCGGCCCTGGCCGTCGCCCAGCGCAACGAGCGCGCCTGGGCGAACGTGCTGATCATGGCCCGGCGCGGCATCAACGCGCCCGTCACCTCCAGCGCGGGACGGCTGTTCGACGCGGTCGCCGCGCTGCTGGGGGTGCGGGACGTCATCAGGTACGAGGGCCAGGCGGCCATCGAGCTCGAGCAGCTGGCCGACCCCGCCGAGCAGGGCAGCTACCAGGCCGCGGTCACCGCTGACGGCCCGGACGGGCTGCTGCGCGTCGCCGGGGCCGACCTGGTCCGGGCCGCGGCCGAAGACCTGGCGGCGGGAACCGCGCCCGCTACCATCGCCGCGCGCTTCCACAGCGGCGTCACCATGCTCATCGCTGCCGCCTGCACGGCGGTGCGGGACCGCAGCGGCCTTGGCACCGTTGCGCTGTCCGGCGGGGTGTTCCAGAACATGCTGCTGTCCCGCGCGGTGGTCTGCGAGCTCGAGCATCGCGGCTTCACGGTCCTGGTGCACTCGCGGGTTCCCTGCAACGACGGGGGAATCAGCCTGGGCCAGGCGGTGATCGCCGCGGCGCGGGATCGGCAGGCCGACTGAGCGGCTGCCGCGCTGACCGGCTGGCCGGGAGGCCGTGAGCCCGACGGGTCCGGCGCGGCTACCGCGGGCGCATCGCCGCGGCACCTTGCTCTCGGCGGCTGGCCTCGTGCCGCAGCCACAGGAACAGCCCGGCGCCTGCGGCGACGAGCAGCAGGCCGGCGGCCAGCCATGGCCAGGGGCTCCATTCGCTAATGCAGCTCTGCCCGGTGCCGGCGGTGGCGCAGACATTGCCTGGCCCGCCCCGGTTCAGGTAGCTGACGTAAAGCGGGACAGTGCCCGCGCCGGCCGGCAGGCCGAAAGCTGAGCCGTTCCGGCTGCCGCGCCAGAGGAGCAGCGCAGCCATTCCGCCGAGCGTGACCGGCAGCACGAAAATGCCGATCGTCAGCGCGGTGAGCAGCGCAATGCACAACCCGGCGCCGACGACGGCCCACGCGAGGAATGGCCAGACTCGCGGCCTCACCGGGTAGGCCCGGTCGTGACGTTGTTTCACCGGGAACATGGAGCGCTCCTGTCTTCCGTCCTGTCACCGCAGGCCGAGGCCGCCTGCGAGGTCGAGCAGCCCGGCTAGCATGAGCGCGCGGTCGAACAGCGCGAGCGCGGCAGACCGGTCTCCATCCAGCTGCGCGAGCATCTCCAGGCCGAGAAAGCCGGCCACCACGCCGTGGGCGATTTCCCCGGCGGGCACCAGTGCCGCCACCGGCGAGGAAGCCAGCGCGCGTTGCACGGCGATCCGGGCGGACTCGCGCCAGGGCGCGAGACGCGCGGCGACCTGCTCGCCCAGCCCCGGCACCCCCTGCGCACCGGTGATCATCTCTACGAGCACGCGCACGTGCCCGGCGTCCACGTCCGCCACGAAGATCGCCCGCGCGGACTCGATGACCTCCGTGAGCGTCCCGGCGTGATCGAGCGCACCGCGGTAGGCGGCCATCCGCCGGGCGCTGATGTCGTCAAGCGCGGCGAGCAGCAGATCGTTGACGGAGCCGAAATGGTAGAAGACCAGCGCCTGGTTGCAGCCGGCCCGGCGGCCGATCTCCCTGGCGCTCGCGCCGGAGAACCCGGCCTCCCGGAGCGCGGCTACTGCCCCCGAGATGAGCGCCGCGCGGGTGTCAGCCGACCTGCCGCCGCTACCGGCCGGCCCAGCGGCCGGCCGCGGTCCTGCCTTGGCCACGCCAAGCTCCCTCAGCAGAAAGTTTAAGCAATTGCTCAAACAATAGCACGCCGCTGTCGGGCGGCAAGAATGGCAGAGCGGTGCTGCACCTCTAGGCGAGCGGTGGCGGGCGAGGGGCGCTGGCGACGCGCGGCTGGCGAGGCGGGCAGGCGGGCGGCCGCGTTACTCGCGGGGCGCTGGGGTGCGGCTGCGCAGCCAGTCGTACCACGGCTGCATGCCGTCGCCGGTGCTGGCTGACGGCTGCAGCAGCAGGGCGCCCGGGGCGACCTTCCTCAGATCGGCGGCATAGCCGCCTGGATCGAAGTCGACGTAGGGCAGCAGGTCGGTCTTGTTGAGCAGGACCAGATCGGCCTGCCGGAATATGTGCGGGTATTTCAGCGGCTTGTCGGCCCCCTCGGTGACGGAGGCGAGCACGGCCCGTGCTGCCTCGCCGAGGTCGAACAGGGCCGGGCAGACCAGGTTGCCGACGTTCTCGATCACCACGATGGAGCCGCCGGGCGGGTCGAGTGCGCGCAGCGCCTGCGCCAGCATCTCGGCGTCGAGGTGACAGCCGGCTCCGGTGTTGACCTGCACCACCTGGCTGCCCGCCGCCAGGATCCGGCGCGCGTCCAGTGCCGTCTCCTCGTCGCCCTCGATCACCGAGATCGCGGTCGTCCCGGCCAGTGCCCTGGCCGTGCGCTCGAGCAGCGTCGTCTTTCCCGCGCCCGGCGAGCTCATCAGGTTCACCGCCAGGATGCCCCGGCCGGCCAGCCACTCCCGGTTGAGCTGTGCGATCCCGTCGTTCTTCGCCAGCACCTTCTGCTGGAGCTCGACGGTCCGGTCAGTCCCGTGAACGTGACCGCCTGCGTGGCCGTGTCGTCGCCGGGCCGGCCGGCTGCCGCCAGCCGGATGACCGCTGCGCCCGAGCAGCCGCATGTCGCGCACATGGCTCAGGCCACCTGAACCGAGGTGATCCTGAGTTCCCGGCCGGCCAGGACGGTGATCTCGGCGCTGCCGCACGGGGCACAGCGCGATGGGCCCGCCGGGCTCGAACTCGCTGCCGCATGCCCTGCAGCTGCACCGGCCGGGCGGCTGGCTGATCTCCAGCCGCGCGCCCGCCAGGCTGGTGCCCTCGGTGACCAGGTCGAAGCAGAACCGCACGGAGTCGGCCGCCACGCCGGACAGCGCGCCGATCTCCAGGCGCACGCACGTCACCCGCGCGCCGGGCAGGCGCCCGGTCACCGCGTCCACGACGCCCTCGGTGATGGCCAGCTCGTGCACGGGGCCGCCGGCTCAGCAGATCCGCGGCAGCGGGTCGCCAACGAGCAGGTCGACGATCCGGGTGCCGCCGAACGCGGTCTTCAGCCGGACAATGCCCGGCAGCTCGGCCCGGATCTCGCCGATGATCGCCGCCTGCCGGCCCTGCGGATGGGCCCGCAGGGCGGCGAGCGCGGCGCCGGACCCGGCGCGGTCCACGACGGCGACCAGCCGGCCCTCGCAGGCCACGTACATCGGGTCGATCCCGAGCAGCTCGGACGCCCCGCGGACCTCGGCGCGGACCGGGATGTCCTGCTCGCTGGCCAGCACGCCGACCCCGGCCGCGGTGGCGATCTCGTTCAGGATGGTGGCGACGCCGCCGCGGGTCGCGTCCCGCAGCGCGCGCACCCCGCCGGTCGCCGCCAGCAGGGCGGCGACCAGCCCGTTGAGAGCCGCGGTATCGGAGGCAACGCCGGCCTCGATGCCGAGCTCGCCGCGGGCCAGCATGATGGCCACGCCGTGGTCGCCGACCGGCCCGGACACCATGATCACGTCCCCCGGCCTGGCGCGGGCCGCGCCCAGGGTCACGTCCGGCCCGATCACGCCGATTCCGGCGGTGTTGATGTAACAGCCGTCGGCCTTGCCCCGCTCCACCACCTTGGTGTCGCCGGTGACCACCTGGACGCCGGCGGCGTCGGCCGCGGCCCGCATGGATGCGACGATCCGGCTCAGGTCAGCGACCGGGAAGCCTTCCTCCAGGATGAACCCGGCCGACAGGTACAGCGGCACCGCGCCGGCCATCGACAGGTCGTTCACGGTCCCGTTGACTGCCAGGTCGCCGATGCCGCCGCCGGGAAAGAAGAGCGGCGACACGACGTAGGAATCGGTGGTCAGCGCCAGCCGGGAGCCGTTGACGGTCAGCCGGGCGGAGTCCTCGAGCGGCTCCAGCAGCGGATTGCGGAACGCGTCGAGGAAGACCGCCTCGATCAGGGTCCGGGTGGCCTTGCCGCCGGCCCCGTGCGACATCGTGATCCGGTCTTCCCTGACCCGCGGGCGGCCGCGCCGCGCCGCGTCGATGCGCTCGAGCACCAGTTCCTCGCGCACCGTCCCCGGCAGCGGCTGCGGGGAGCCCCGGCGGACGTGCCCGGCCGCGGACCGGGTCATGACCGGCTCGCCTCCTTCACCCGGCTGCGGGTCAGCCGGCCGTAGTTGTAATAGGCCGCGCAGGCCCCCTCCGGGGACACCATGCAGGTGCCGATCGGCGTCTCGGGCGTGCACCCGGTACCGAAAACCTTGCACTCCCACGGCTTCAGCACGCCCTTCAGCACCTCGCCGCACTGGCATGCCTTCGGATCGGCGACCCGGACGCCCGGAACCGGGAACAGCCGCTCGGCGTCGAAGCCGGCGTATTCCTCCCGGATCTTCAGCGCGGAATGCGGGATGAAGCCCAGGCCGCGCCACTCGAAGCAGGGCCGCAGCTCCATCGTCTGGCCGATCGCCTTCAGCGCCACCGCGTTGCCGTCCCGCGGCACGACCCGGGAGTACTGGTTCGCCACCGTCGGCTGGCCCCGGGACAGCTGGAGCATCAGCATCCAGATCGACTGCAGGATGTCCAGCGGCTCGAACCCCGCGACCACGACCGGCTTGCCGTAATCGCGGGCGATGAACTCATAGGGCCGGCAGCCGATCACAGCGGAGACGTGACCGGGCCCGATGAAGCCGTCGAGGCGCAGGTCGGGCGAGTCGAGGATGGCCCTGATCGCCGGGATGACCGTCACGTGGTTGCAGAAGACCGAGAAATTCTGCAGGCCCCCGGCCGCCGCGCGCAGCACCGTCATCGCCGTCGACGGGGCGGTGGTCTCGAACCCGATGGCCATGAAGACAACCCGCTTGCCCGGATTCTGCCGGGCGATCTTCAGCGAGTCGAGCGGCGAGTAGACCATCCGGATGTCGGTACCGCGGGCCCTGGCATCCAGGAACGACCCGCTGCTGCCCGGCACCCGCATCATGTCGCCGAACGACGTCATGATGACGTCCGGCCCGGCCGCCAGCGCCATGGCGTCGTCGACCCGGCCCATCGGGATCACGCAGACCGGGCAGCCCGGGCCGTGCACGAGGGTGACCTGCTCGGGCAGGTAGTCCTCGAGCCCGTGCCTGTAGATCGTGTGGGTGTGCCCGCCGCACACCTCCATCAGCTGGTACTGGCGCCCCGGCTCGCACAGGCCAGCGATCTTCGCGGCCAGCGCGCGGGCCTTGCCAGCATCCCGGAACTCGTCAACGAACCGCATCGTCGCGCTCCTGCTCAATCCGTGATTCCCGCAGGGCCGCGAGCTCGTCCTCGTACGCCTGGCCGATTCCCTCCAGGAACGCCAGGGCCGCCGCTGCCTCGTCCTCATCGATCTTCGACAGCGCGAACCCCACATGGATGAGCACCCACTCGCCCGGTCTCGGCGGGTCGCCGGCCAGCAGGCCGATGCTGATCACCCGCCTGACCCCGCTGACGTCCACCCTGGCCAGGTCTGGCTGGCCGGGCAGGAACCCGATCACCTCACCGGGTATGCCCAGGCACATCGCGCCGCCCCCTTCATGACTTGCCAGTGTCCGCCGCTGACCCGGGGCCGGGCGTCCTGCAGCCGGCTGCTGCCGTCCGCCCCGCCCGGTCCCGCCGCCGCGACGAGGCCCAGCACGACCCGGACCGCCTCGCCGGCGGCCGCTGCCACCGGCCCGGACAAGCCCGTGCCCTCCGCCGCGCCGGCCGGCTCGCAAACTGCCGACCCGGCGATCAGCATCCGCCCGGCCACCGGGTCACCGGTCCCGGCCGAGTACTGCCAGCGTAAGCTCCCACAGCGCCGTGCGCACCGAGGCGTCGCTGGCCAGGCTCAGCGCAGGCAGCGGCCGGCAGTCCCCGCCAGGGTGCAGGAACAGGGTCGCAAGCTGCTGCCCGTCGGTGGCGCTGCCGCCGCTGCCGAAGGCCAGCAGGCGCCCGCCCGCGGCGAACCTGGCGGCCATGTCACTCGCGCACGCCATCAGCCGCGCGCCGTCGCGGGCGAGTACCACCTGGCGCAGCTTCAGGATCTCGCTCGCCTTCGCCACCGTGGACTGGCGAGCCTTCTCGAGCACGGCAGCCACATCTGTGCTGCCCGCATACAGGAACGGATAGAGCGACTCCGCCGATCCGGCGGATCCGGCCGCGGGCTGGCCGCCCTGACCCGGCACCCCCGGCGCTGTCATGGCGCCACGACCGCGATGGCCTCCCTGGCGTGCACCAGGATTGCGTCGCCGATCCCGGCGCTGACGAGCGCGACGCTTACCTCTTCCTCGCGCGAGGAAGTGTCCACGACGGCCAGGTCGTCGTCCAGCAGCCGCACAATCGTCACGACGACGGCAGTGTCGGAGCAGGTGATGCAGATATCGTCGTGACACTCGGGGACCTCGGGGCGGCGGCCAGGTGCGGGCAGGGCATGGGCGCTCACGCGACCACCCCCAGGCCCAGCACCCCCGGCTGCTCGAAGAAGACGTGCACGAGTTCCCACAGCACGTGGTAGCTCGTCACGTGGATCTCCTTGACGATCCGCGGATCCGCCGACTTGGTAGCCAGTACGTGATCCAGGGCCGGGCTGGCCGCGATCGCCCCGCCTCCGGCACCGACCAGGCCTATGGTCAGCATCCCGAGCTCCCGGGCGGCCCGCAGGCCGGCCAGCACGCTGGCGCAGCCGCCGTCCGTGGAAATGCCGAGCGCGATATCGGCTGGCTCGGCCAGGTAGCGGAGCTGATGGGAGAAGATGCTGGCCATGCCCTCGTGCGCGGCGACCCCGGTCACCGTGGCAATGTCGGCGGTCAGCGAGATGGCCGGGAGCGCCCGCTTGCCCACGATGACCGGATGCACGAACTCCACGGCCACGTGCTGAGCGTCGGTGCTGGGGCCGCCGGTGCCGAACACCACCAGCTTGCCGCCCAGATGGAACCGGATCGCCATGTCATGGCAGGCGGCGGCGACCTGCCCGGCCTGCTCGGCGAAGTCGAGGACCGGCTGAACGCGGCGCTCGAACAGCGCACTGACCCGGTCGCCGGATCGGGGCGACGATGCGGTCAGATGCGCTGCCGAAGTCACGCCCGGGTCTCCGGCGGTCCGGAGAAATCGACGTTTACCTCGACATCGACGGCGTCGCGCACTTTCAGCGCGCCCATGAATCCGCTGTAGGGCTTGATGCCGAACTCGCTCTGCAGCACCGACGTGGTCGCCCGGTAGGCGTCCCGCCCGGTCCGGCTGACCTGCAGCTGCAGCGGCCGGGTCGTCCCGGCGAGGGTCAGGTTGCCGCTGATGAGTCCGCCCCCGTCCGCGCCCGGCTCGAATTCGGCAGCGGAAAAGGTCGCCTCCGGATTCCGGTCCGCCGTCAGCACCTTGCGCGCCGTCACCACGATTTCCCGCTTGTCCTTGTCGGTCAGCGGCTTGAGGCCGCCGGTTCCGTCGCGGACCTCGAGCGACCCCATCTCGATACGTGCCTCAAGATCACTCGGCGATGAGTCGTCCGTCACTGTCAGCTCGCCGGACCATCGTGTCACTTCGATGGTCAGATCATGCCCGGCCGTTGCGGCAATTCCCGCGCGGCCAGTCCGCAGGATGATGTGCCCGCGGTCCGCGCCGAACGGGCTGCGCCCCGACTGAATCGCCATGCCAGCACCGTAGGACACAAGTGGGGGGACGTCCAGTGGTCGGCCACGCCGGATCCGGCCATGCGCGGATTTTCCGGGGCGCCCCGGAAAAACTCCGCGCGCTAAG
>ODAK010000677.1_pt1 | contig 39018 bp, 30 predicted proteins | sample 1539591 | NCBI WGS metagenome assembly ODAK01 (sample SAMEA3539303, study PRJEB22396) | soil metagenome | biome: tundra; feature: field; material: soil | place: USA | collected 2010-05 | depth 0.15 m | reverse complement strand
CTCTCGCCGTTTTTTTGATCGCCGTTATGTAGCGTTATTTATGCGCTTCTGTATAATAGTTAAATTGTTTCGGTTAGCTTTTCCGGGGGCGGAAACTGCCCGTGATAAAGAGGACCAGGCAGATCAGCAGAATCAGGCCGACTCCGCTGCCGCCGATGACCGGTCCGCCCAGGTAAAACCCGCCGCCACCGAACAACAGGAGCAGAACCACCATGAGTAATAATATATTCATACCTTAAGAATAATGCCAACGCAGCCCGGTTGCTATGGGGTCTTCACCCCAGAGAGCCGCGCCCTGCGGCGGCCAGTCTTTGCCGACGGCCATCCGTAGCAGCCGACGTGAGGAGGCTCTGACCTTGTTTTTGAATTTCAGATGGAGCCTCCTGACGTCGGCTGCTACAAGGTTTATGGAGCGTGCTCTGCCGTCCCCCGCGTCTTTGAAAAATCAGCGCGGAATACTGGAAAACACGGAGGAGGTGTCTTCGCAGCCGGGAGAAACGGGGCATGCGAGCCAAAAAAAGCCTTGCCAATCTGTGGAGCAGGCAGAGAATCATAAAAAAGACCCACGCTGGTCGTGGGCTGGAAACTATATGGAAATGTCAGCCAATATGAATAAAGAACGCAACTCCAACGGAATGAGCCGCCGTCAATTCTTGCAGACCAGCGCGGAATGTGCCGCCTCTGCCATGTTCCTGAGCCTCGGCAGCGCGCAGTCATTTGCCGCGCCAAATACCAGCACCCAGAAAAATTTGATCCCGCTCGTGACCCTCAATAACGGCCTGCAAATGCCACGTCTTGGATTGGGCACTATGACGCTCAACGGCGACGTCGGAATAAGGTGCGTGGCCGATGCCATCTCTCTGGGCTATCGTCTTATTGATACCGCTATGATCTACGGCACTGAGGCGTCAGTAGGCGCCGGGATCAAACAGAGTGGAATCAAACGTGAAGAACTCTTTATCACCTCAAAACTGTGGAAGGCCGATATGGGCTACGAACAGGCAAAGAAAGGATTTCAAACTTCCATCAATAAGTTGGGCACGGATTATTTGGACCTCTACCTGATTCATCGGCCTGCTGGCGATGTGAAAGGCTCCTGGAAGGCCATGGAGGAACTCTATCATCAGGGCAAAATCAAGGCCATCGGCGTGAGCAATTTCGATCCCGCGCAACTGGAGGACTTGATTGCGAGCAGCGACGTGAAACCCGCAATCAATCAAATCGAAACCCATGCGTTTTTCCAGGAAGGCAAGTCACTGGAATACTTAAAGCAACATGGCGTGCAAATGGAAGCCTGGGCACCTTTTGCGGAAGGCCGTCATGGGCTTTTCACCAATGCCACTCTTGCAACCATCGGAAAGAAGTACAATAAGACGATTGCGCAGGTGAGCCTGAGATGGCATTACCAAAGAGGAATTATTGCCATCCCCAGATCCTCCCAGAAAGCGCATATCGCGGAAAACTTGAATATCTTTGATTTTAGCCTTGAAGATTCCGACATGGCCTCTATTTCCACGTTGGATTTAAATACCACTCAATTTCCTGAGTGGAGTTAAAAGCGGAGTCCCCGGAAAAAGTCTCTGCCACCCAAGGCCTGGGTCAGATCATGGACCAGTTTACCAAGGATGAATGGATTTTGTCTGTTTATATTGAATGAACGGGTCAGTCATTATTCCGGTTGTTATTTCGGCTGGTCGGTCGTGGATGCGGCTGGCGGTTTGGATAACGTTTCATGGATGGCCGAAAGCAATGACTGCTTGCCTTTGAGATCGTAGTCCAATGACCAAATCATGACTCCGGCGAGTCTTTGATCGGCAGCATATTTGGCCTTCGCCTTGATCGTCGGGATGCCGTTATACCAAATTGTATTTCCAACCTGATCAGAATTTTCGGCACCGGGAAAAGCGGCGACGATGGCCGCATAAGAGTAATCTCGTTTTCGAAACGCCTTGCCGAAACCATAGCCGTAGAATGGAACGCCCAGCACCGCCTTGGCTTTCGGAAGCCCCCGGTCGAGCCAATAGACCACGTTGTTGGTCATGAACGCCATTGAGGAATGCTGGCCGGGCGAGTTGGGATCCCAGTAACCGGTGCCGTCATAGGCCATGATATTGACGAAATCCAAGTGCTTAAAGACGGAGTCGGGAACATTTTTTCCGCCATAACCTTGAGAGAGTGCCGCCGTCAACAACTTGCCTTTCGGCTTCAATGCCTCGGCCAGGTCGTGAATAAAAGCGCCGTAGTCTTTGTTTATGGAAGGACCTTCTATGTCCACGTCCAAGCCGTCAAGATTGTGCTTTGAAACATAATCGGAAATTTTGGAGACAAAACCGGCCCGGTTCGTGTCGCTGAGTAAGTTGAAATAACGGGCCAGCAAAACCCTGTCATCCGAAGCTGATCCGCCGCCGATGGAGACCAGAATTTTGACATGGTTTGCCTGGGCCTGGTTGATCAAGATTTGATCGTCGGCATTGAATGACAAGTCGCCAGCTTCATTGGCGGGATTCTCAAAGGCGAGGTTGATGTGGGTTATTTTTGCATAATCAATGGTCTCGGAGAATGCCTTCAGGTCTATCCAGTTTGGAACATAGGCAACGATGTTGGTTTGCGCATACAAAGCAGTTGCCAGCAAAAGCAGCGCCCCAAAGCCGGTCGCTTTTCTGAACTTGCCAGTTGTTTTTGTCATCGTGTCGTCGGTTTTTATGGCGGAAAAGTCCGGCCATGTTTCCCCGCTACTATTCGCATGGTATTATTTTATTTCAGCGGAGTCATCTTTCATTTGAGGCGGGATTGTCCGCAATTTTGCTTGGATTAACCCCTTTGACAGCTCAGGAATTTGGCCAGCGCAAGCGTCATGTTGCTTAAAACAGTTGCGTTCTCGGCAAAAGCCGCCCAGTTTGGTGGCGCACCATGAAACCCCAAACCAAAATTCGCATTCCGGTCGCTGACGATCATGATGCATTTTGGTGCTGGCCTACGGCGCACAAATTTATATGACAAAGCAAAACTCCACAATCGCCGGTCTGGTAAAATCAACGATCCCTAAAACCTGCCTGTTGGTTCTCATCGTTGTCACGGCATTGCTGCCGCTGACGATGAGTGCGGCAGGTTTTCTGCATACCAAGGCGCAGGACATCGTGGATGAGCAAGGGAATAAGGTATTACTCCGCGGCGTCGGGCTGGGCAACTGGCTGCTCCCGGAAGGTTATATGTGGAAGTTCGGGGGCGCGGGCGACCGGCCACGCAAGATCGAAAAAATAGTCAGTGACCTGGCCGGGCCGGAATACGCCAGTCATTTCTGGACCGAGTATCGCAAGAATTACATCACCGAAAACGACATCCGGCGCATCGCCGAACTGGGCTATAATTCCGTGCGGCCAGCCTTGAACGCGCGCCTTTTTCTGACCGAAGGCGACAACCCGGTTTTTGTGGATGAAGGTTTTGAAATCTTGGACAACCTGGTCAAATGGTCCAAGAAATATGGCGTCTATGTCATCCTTGATATGCACGGTGCTCCGGGCGGCCAAACCGGCCAGAATATAGACGACAGCGCCACGGACCAGCCGGAACTGTTCATGGACAAGAAATATCAGGATCGGCTGCTCAACTTATGGGTGAAAATTGCGAGCCGCTATAAAGACGAGCCGGCGGTCGCAGCCTATGATTTGTTAAACGAACCGCTGCCGGAGCGCACCGGCGCCGCGCCAAAATACAAGCAGCAGCTTGAGCCGCTTTACCTGCGGCTGACAGAGGCAGTTCGGAAAGTGGACCAGAAACACATCATCATTGTCGAGGGTGCCGATTGGGCCAATGACTGGTCGGTATTCTCCGCACCGTTCGACAAAAACTTGGTTTATCAATTTCACTATTATTGTTGGGGACAGCCGGTGCAGTTGAAAAGCATCCAGCAGTATTTGAACTATCAAAAGCGATTTAACGCGCCGGTGTGGGTGGGCGAAACCGGTGAGGCGAACAATGCCATTTACTGGGCCACCACCGAATACTTTGAAGCCAACAATATCGGTTGGTCGTTCTGGCCATGGAAAAAAATGGACGCGTTTAACGGACCTTACTCCATCCAATCGCCCAAAGCCTGGAAAGCGGTGCGCGGTTATACCGATGGCGACGCCAAGCCTTCAATGGAAGCGGCGCAAAAGGCATTTGATGAGCTGCTGCAAAACATTCAACTGCAAAATTGCACGTTTCGCGCGGATGTGGTCAACGCCATGTTCCGGCAGATTCCCGGCAAGGTCGCGGCCAAGAACTACTCACAGGAGGGGGTGAATAAATCATACTTTGTCAAAGATACCGCCAAGAATTCGCAATCCTACCGCACGTCCGAACCTGTGCCAATCGTCTCCACTGGCACAGACCGGCAAAACTCTGCGCAAGTTGTCCAGCTTGGAGCGGGTGAATGGACTGCTTATACGATCAATTGCAAGGCCTCGAATGATGCTTATGAAACCATCGTCCGCGCGAAGGCTGACCGCGCGCCCGCCGAGGCGCAGTTAATGATAGATGACTCGCCTTGCGCCGTAAAAATTGGCACCAACGCCTGGAGTGAAATCAATCTGGGCACGCACTCACTTGCGAGCGGACAACATCATTTAAAATGGCTCGTAAAGAGCGGAACCGTGCAATTGGATTGGCTGGAGTTCAGACTAAAGTAGAAGGATCAAATGCCGGCCAAAGTGAGCGCATCAGGCCAGGAATGATTTTGCGAAAAGATGATTGCTCGACGTTGCTAATGGCAAATGTAACGAGGCAGAGGACGCCGCGTTGCGGCTTCCAGCCAGTGAGCGGAATTGGCGAAGGTCTTGATAGTCTGCGCGCGGGCAGGCGTGATAACAATATGCTTTCAATTTGCACCGAACGCCCCCTCACCCCGTCCCTCTCCCCCGCTGGGGGAGAGGGTGGCCTCTGGCCGGGTGAGGGGGATTTGTATTACATCGAAAGCAAGTTAGTATGAGTTGAAGCGTGAATGCCGCGTCCCGGTGCAGATAGTGCAGGCGTCTGCGGTTAAGGCGTGTTTTCAAAATGCTTTCGGGGTGCGCCCGTCCCCGGGCGCAGCAACTGCCGCCAACCAAGTGGGCTGGAAAGCATGAGCAACCCACTTTCAGGCGAGCGTCGCTGCGGCCGGGGACGGCCACACTCCGTATTTTGCAAACACGGCTTGGGAAATTCAATGCCTCACGCGTGTCCGAGACGAACTCTGTCTTCTTTCAGGTAGTTTGTGTGACGTTTTTGGGACACTTGACGCGCATTTTCTACCCAGGAACCTCAACAAATCAGTCGTTTTGACCCCGTGCTTTCAAAGGCATAAAGCTTGCTCATACCAGCGCCAAGCCGGCGGGAAGTTTTATCCTGCTGGAGCATACTTTGACCAATCAGACTAAAACTATGAAAATTCTTGGCGGCTGGATCATTGCCTACGGCATCCTTGCCCTGGCCTTTGGAGTGGTCGGGCTGCAATTTCGATTGCTATTTTTGCTGGACGAGTTCGGGCCGCACATGGCTTATGTGCTCAAGTTCGCGTTTATCGCGTTGGGTATCTGGGTCTGGCGGCGCGACCAGTCGCCGGCCGTCGAGCGGGATGTTACCGAGGAGGAAAGCAGCCGCGCCTGGTTGCCGGTGATTGTCGCGGGGACTTTGGTTGTCGGTATCACAGGCTTCATCATGGTGAGTGCGGTGAAAAATTCGCGACTGGAAAGCCAGTTAAAACAACCGCCGCCGGCAGCCGCCTGGGCCAAGACTCCGGTCAGCCTATGGCCTACATTTGTCCTGCTGCAAAAGGCCAGGTTTGAACATCACACTGCAATGGAAGCCGGTTGCGCCTGTCTTGTCCGGTTGCCGACGGGGGAAATTGCGGCGTTGACGGCGGGGCATCTGCTCGGACGCGATGGCGGCGTGAGTCCCGGCTTTGTCCACGACGGACTGGGCGGATTGGACAAGCACAAACTGGCCACGCTGGATACCGAGATCGCCTCCTGGAATCTTTTCCGTCCCAATGCTGAGGACGAGTCAGTCAAGGTCGTCGGTCTCTATGGCGAGGCGGGGCAATGGGATGAACACTGCGATCAGGTTCTGCTGCGGCTCGCGCCCGGCAAGACCGACTATCCCGCCACGCCGCTTGATCTTCGATTGACGCCCGTCAGCATGAAGGAACATCTGCGGGTCATTACTTATACGATGGACAATGATGGCAATGTGCGGGAAGCCATCCATGACGCGCACCGGGTGCTGGGACCGAACTTCACCTGCGTTCTGGAAACTCCGGCGGAGCTGAACGGTTTTAGCGGCGCGCCGGTGTTGGACAATGACGGATTGCTGGTCGGGATTGTAACCGGCAAGACGATGATGGACATGAGCATTTCCACGGGAAAAGTGGTGGCTTTCGCCGGTCATCTCGCGAGCGAATTGCTGCCGGTGCTCAAGCCGGCGGTGGCCAGCAAAGGCATGGGCACGCTGACTCCGCTCAAGGTCGTGGCCAAGATTCCTGTCAAGACCGACGATGACAACCGGCGCGGACTGGTGAAAGCTTCAATTTAAGCGAAGAACGTGGCGGCGACGCCTTCGTCGCCGAGTTATTCCTGTGGAGTGCGCGGACAGGTCCGCGCTTTGGAACTGGGCGACATGAGTCGGTTAACTAAACCGCCGCCAATTCGCTGCCGGCAGCCAATCGCTTCTTCCGCCTGTCCAACCCCTGATTCTGTGATCCGAATCCTGCCTTCCCAGTTCCCAACCGCGAACTCTTATCTGCCAAATTTCCGTTTTTCAAAAAGTTGACGCGGCCGGATTTCCGGCGCACACTCGGCGGCATCACCCAAGAATGATCTGGACCGGTCAACCGTGGTGTGATTAAACCAAAACCAAGGATCTATTATGTGCCTGCAAACCTCGCTGGTAAAATCGTGGAACGACTGGAACTGGAATGGCGATGAGATTGTCCACCTGCCTATTGTCCCTGCGTCACGACCCATTCCCGGCTACAAAACCAAAAAGCGCTATTCCATTGACATTCGGGAATATCTCACGACTACCAACAACGCCGTGGTGGGCGAAAGGTTGAGTGCCATCATCAAGAAGTTGCCGCCTGATTGCCAAGCACTTTTCCGGTCCCATTCCCGGAACAGTTTCGACTTTCGTGCCGATACAGTTCTCGAATCCTTCCGCAACCTGCGCTACCTGTCCCAAGCCAATGTCACTGCCCGCTGTCCTGATGCCTGGCTGTATCCCGACGAAACCCTCGCGCAAGGCGGCGGCGACTGCGAAGACCTCGCATTTCTACTGGCCGCGCTGCTGATGGCGGCGGGGATCAGCAGTTACTGTGTCCGCGTGGCGCTCGGCTCGCTGCACATCACCCTGCCGGATGGAAAAAAGCAGAAGCACGACCACTGCTGGGTGATGTATCAGAACGAAGGCGCGGTCTGGGAAATTCTTGAACCCATGACCAAGGTCGGCGGCCGCTTCGGCAAATCCCCCGCCGCCAAATCCATTTCAGTCCGTCCGCTCGCGCAAACACTGGAATACATTCCGCAATATGTTTTCAACGTTGATCACCTCTGGCAGATACATTCCCGCGATTTAAGCCGGAACCTGAACTTCGCGGACTACTGCAACGAGCGCCGGTTCTGGAACAAGTTTGATCCCAGCTTCGCCCTGAATGTGCATAACTCAATTTACGATCTGGCTCTCGGCTCCAAAATTCCTGCCGCCGCCTTGAGCACCGTCAAACGTAAAAGCCTGTCAATGGACGCCAACATCTTCACCTACGACCCGCGCGATCATTTCGACGATGGCTGTCTCCCCGACGGTTGGAACTGGGTGAATTCCCGGCTGGCCGCCTTCGCCAAGGACAACACCGATTGGGAAAGCTTTGGTGCCGCCGCCCATTCCATCGGCGATTTCTACGCGCACTCTTCCTATATCCATTTCGCAGTGTTGCAGAATGCCGCCGCGCCGCAGGGACAGGCCGCAATTTACAGCCCCGGCGCAAACCTCGTCGCCGCGCCGCAATACACCGCTACTCCCGCCGATCCATCGCTGCCGCCGTTTGACCTCACGTCGGACACCTTCTCGCTCAACCCCAACGTATGGCCGGGAACAAAACCGCAGGCTGCCGCGCAATGGGCCGGCAAACTCATCTCCGGGCGGTATGCGCAAAAATACGATCCCAAGGCCGGCTTTTTTGAAGGACTTACCAGCCTGCCGTTGGAGTTGGTGAAGGCGGCGGATTACAACACGCGCGGCGCGTTGCCGCATCACAATGAAATTGCCGTGGACGACCAGACCATCACGTCCGACCACAAGTTATACCGCGCGACGGCCAGCGGACCAGCCGACCGGCAGGCCTTTGCCAACCAATTCCGCTGGCGGAAGAACACGGCCATACAACATATCCAAAAGGCCCTGCTCGACAATTATCATCGCTGACCGGCATTCTCTCGAATCAATGAAGATGGCGACGAGATTGACGCGGCGCGTGTTCCAGCCACACTCGTTTTCAATGTGCCAGCCGGGATTTATGCAGCTGGCCGCGTGGCGACATGTCCCGCCATAGCTTCTGGGCGACGGTGGAAGCTTTACGCGGCAAAAGTGAAAGCGCTGGTGGCGAATTTTCGGGCCACTCAGAAAACTGCCTGACGATTTAATTTCAATACCGAGGAGGGTGCCCTTTATCTTTACGGGAAAACCCCATGAAAACACTCTTCCTGCTTTTGCGCATGACCACCGGGTTGATGGCCATTGGAGCGCTGCTGATCCTGCTGGCGATTGTGTTGGTGCGCAGCGGCGCGGCGTTTGCGAAGGAGAGTGCAGGGGCTTTAGGTTACGTCGCCGCGCTGTTCACCTCAGGATTCACCAAGGGCACTGCGCCCAAGGCGGCTGGCTGGGTGGTTTCGCTGCCGCAGGCGGGCCTGGCCCTGCTCTTTGTGGCGATGGCGGTTTCGCTGTTCCTGCCGGGCGCGAAAATTTTTCTGCACCTCATCGCCGCCCTGGCCGGGCTGGCGGTGGTTTGGTATGTGCGGATGATGCTGACGGAGGTGAAGCTTGAAATTCTTTGCCTGCCGCTGTTGGCGGCCTGGTTTTTCTATTATTTGATGTGCCTTTTCTGGCACGGCCTGCAGCCCATGCCGCCCTCAACAGGGTCTTGATATTGGTTCCGACTCCCGACCTCGGTTTTTTATTTCAGCGTTCAGCTTTCAAAATTTCAGCTTTTGCATTTTGAACCACGGTGGACGCGGATGAACGCGGATTTTAGTTTTCTGCTTTCCCAATTTCTGCTTTTCCGCGTTATTGACGCAGCGGAATTTGCTTCTGCGAAAAACTGAGCCGACATCACTGTGCCGCCTGAAACCTCCTGGTTGATAAGAGCGAAGGCTCGAAAAGCAAACCAAGTGTCCGCGCAACCCGTGGCTGGCCGCCCGCCCGTGTTCACTTGACGACGCCATCGCGCACGGCCAGTCGTTTGGCGACGGCGGCGCCGCTGGACAGTCCACCTTCCATGTAGCCCACGAATTTGTAACAGGCGTGTTCGCCGGCAAAATGGATCGGGCCGATGCCTCCGGCCAGCAGCGAGCCGAGAGTCGTGATTTGTCCGGGCGCGGGGAAGGAGTAACCCGCACCGGTCCAGGTTTCCGCCGGCCAGTTCATGAAGCGGTCGTTCATGAAATTTTCGGCATAGCCGGGATAAAGCAGTTCCAGGACTTCGGCGTAACGGCGGCGGCGTTGATCGGCGGGAAGATTTCGGATCGCTTCGCCGGCGGAACCGCCGGAGAAGACATTCAGCGCGACCGCCCCGCCGCCTTGTCCATCGGTGCCTTCCCAGCCCATCGCGAGTTCGGTGTCGGTGTTGAAATTGGCACTCAATTTCTGTTCCAGCCAGAAATTTTTTTTGAGCGCGGCCAGATATTTGATGTTGCTGCCCATCTGCGGCAAAAGACTGGCGGGCAAAGGCGGATCAATCTGAATCTTTGACCAGACCGACGGCGGCACGGCGAGGATGACATCGTGCGCTTCGAGCCGGCGACCGTCGGCGGTGCGGACGACCACGCCGGCGGCGGCGGCTTCGATGTGCGTCGCTGCGGTGTTGAGCCAGACGCGCTTCTGACCGATGGCCCTGACGAGTGTGAACGCGAGCGATTGATTGCCGCCTTGGCAACGGTGCGTTTCGGAATCGGTCCAGTAGCGTTCCACGCCGCCGCCTTTGATCTGCGTGAGATTGCCGAGCAGACTCTGGCGTTCGAGCGGCACTCCGTTGTTGGATTCAAGCTGGGAACGGATGGCGCGGGCACACAGCGGAGAGATGGAAAGTCCGGCGAGCCACGGCGCGGTGGATTGTTGATCCAGTTCGGCGGCGCGTTCACTATTCCAAGGCTCGTCCTCGTGAAGCGGTCGGGCGAGATCATTGAGTGTGCCGAACGCGTGATCCATTTCAACGAGTAGCGATTTGGCTTCGGCATCCGCCAGCAGCCGGCCCTCGAAATAGAAGCGGGCATGGAGTCCGGTGTCTTCGCCGACCGGCGCGAGTCGGAGCTTGAAGTGTTTGGCGTAGGCGACCCAGGTGGGATGATTTTTGCCGACGAGTTCGCCGCCGCCTTCAACTACTTTGCCGGGAACGAAGTCGTGAAAGGAAAGCACGCGGCCACCCACACGATTGCGGGCTTCTACAACAATGACCTCGTAACCGGCAGCGCGGAGTTCGTAGGCCGCCGCCAGTCCCGCAAAACCGGCACCAATGATCACCACGCGGCGGCCGCCCGCCAGCCGGCCAGAGCCGGGCGAGACGCAGCCCGAAAGCAATCCCGCCGCCGCGACCGTGCTGGTGAAAAGAAAATCGCGACGACTGACCCCGCCGGAAGCGCCGTCGCCAAAGCGCCGGCGGAGGCGCGCATAAAGAGATTGGGCCATGCGCCACCTTAACCATCCGGGAAAAATTCGACAACCTTCAAAAAATCTGCAGCCCCTTTTTCAGCTTTTCCCCTCTGCAGTGCTATATCCCAACTTCGTCGCGCCCTGCGAAGATTTTTCCGCCCGGGAAACCGGGAGCTCCTATTTTCGGCAAACGAATGGAGGGCAAACGATTGGCCGGCACCTGATTTTTTCACCGCTTTCATTCGCCTGCCCTCCATTCGTTTGCCAAAAAAGTTTTCGGCCACTCACTTCGCGATCCGCGCTCCTTGGGTTGCGGCTCTGCCGCGCTATGCCCCGAAACAGCCCGCACCACGGCGAATGGAAACCGGTCTCCGACTTCCGACTTCTGTTTTTTCTGCTTTCAGCATTTCAGCTTGTGTTTTTAAACCACACGCGAATCATTTTGGACTGTGGCGGCAAGTGGAGCGCGACGTCGCTTTCGGATCAGACCGATGCACTTGGCAGGCCACGCCAAAGCGCTGTCGCCGCTACGCTCTGCCAGCGCACTCCATGATGCTGGCCGCGAGGGCGCGACCAGCGACGCCCGGGGCGGCCGTGCTCCCCATTTCAGCATTTCAGTTTTCAGCATTTCAGTTTTTGCCTTTTGAACCACGGATGAATGCGGATGAACGCGGATTACAGTTTTCAGCATTCCCAATTTCTGCTTTTCCCCGTTATAGACGCAGTGGGATTTCCGGCGCACACTCGACGGCATGATTCCAGCCGGAACCCTGCGACCACGCATTTCATTTCCGTGTAGCAGCCGAGGTGACGAGGCTCAAATTAAAATCGGAAATCCGAAATCCGAAATCGAAAATGAGTCGTAACCTATCCATGACGCCGGAACGCCGAGCACCGGCTCGGCTCGTTACGCGTTCGGATTTGAAACTGGCCGAGCCGGTGCTCGGCGCTCCAGGCACGTGGGACGCGTGCGCTTTCCAGCAATCCGGGATGGCCACTCGACGCGACGGCTTTATGAAGCTGACGCCATGAATCTTTCCCAAAAGGAATACAACACCCGGCAAAATTGAAGCATTGTAACTTTTGCACGGATGAATAATCTTATGGTGAATTTTCAGGCCAAATGAAGTGATGGTGGATTGCTTTCCTGCCGGTCGTGAGGTTAACTTGCGGGCCCGGTCCAAACCTTGTGATCGAAACCCACCAACTCACCAAAGTGTTCCGCGACCGGAAGCGCGGGGAGGCCCGCGCGGTGGATGGCATTGATTTGCGCTGCGAGCCAGGACGGATTTACGGGCTGCTGGGTGCCAACGGGGCCGGCAAAACCACCACCTTGCGGCTGCTGGCCACCTTGCTTAAACCCACTTCCGGGACCATTTCTGTCGCGGGCTGCGACGCCGGGCGTGAGCCGGAAAAAATCCGCGCCCGGATCGGGTTTCTCTCCACCGGCACGGCGTTATATGGCCGGCTGACGGCGCGGGAAACCGCCGAGTATTTCGGACGGTTGTATGGCGTGGAGGAAGGTTTGTTACAAGGGCGGATCCGCGAAGTATTTGCCCGGCTGGACATGGACGAGTTCGCCAACCGCCGTTGCGACAAGCTTTCCAGCGGCATGAAACAAAAAGTATCCATCGCCCGGACGCTGGTCCACGATCCGCCGGTCATGATTTTTGACGAACCCACCCTGGGGTTGGACGTGATGACGGCACGCACCATCGTTCAGTTTATTCGCGAGTGCCGGCAGCAGGGCAAAACCGTGATTGTTTCCACGCACGTGATGAGCGAGGCCGAAAAGCTGTGCGACCGCATCGGCATCATAGACCGTGGACGGCTGCTGGTGGATGGCACGCTGGCGGAATTGCGCGCGCAATACGGCATGACCGATCTGGAGGATGTTTTCGTGCGGGTCGTGGAGGGCCGGCCATGAACCGACGCGCCATCCGGATCGTCTATGGCAAGGAGCTGCGCGATTCGCTGCGCGACCGGCGCACGATCATTTCCATGATCGTGGTTCCCGTGCTGGTCATGCCGCTGCTGATGTTTGGCATCGGGGCGATGATGTTCAAAACCGTGACCAAAGCCCGGCAGGAGATTCCACAGGTGATGGTCATCGGTGGCGATCCATCGTCAAAAGTGCTGGCATCGCTGCGCGCCGCAAAAAATCTCCAGATCATTCCGGCGACGGATGACTTCACGAATCAGATCGTCGAGAAGAAGGTGCGCGCGGTGGTAAAGCTGCCGCCGGATTTCGACGCGGCGGTTGCCCGTGGGGACAAGGCCAAAGTTGAAATTTTCGAGTATGCCGGCGAGATGAAATCCGGTTTTGCGGCGGAAAGCCTGAACGGTTTTTTTCGGAACCTCTCGGACGCGACGGTGCGGGAACGCCTCGCCAGCCGGGGCGTGCCCGTGGAAGTCCTAAAACCATTCACCATCCAGCGGCAGAATGTCGCGCCGCCGGCGAAGGTCGCCGGCAACGTGCTGGGCGGCATTCTTCCCTACTTCATCATCATGCTTTGCCTGACGGGCGCCATGTATCCGGCGCTGGACCTTACCGCCGGCGAGAAGGAGCGGGGCACGATGGAAACGATCCTTTGCTGTCCGGTCGGGCGCACGGATTTGGTGGTGGGAAAATTTCTGATGGTGCTCACCGCCTCGCTGGGAACGGTTGTGCTTTCGATATTCAGCATGGGCGGAACGTTTATGGTTGCCAAACGGGCGGCGGCCGGAGCCTTGCCGCCGGAAGCCCTGAAGCTGGCGGCCACGATTGATGTCGGGGGACTGGCCGGCGTGTTCCTGATGCTGCTGCCGGTGGCGGTGATGTTTTCGGCCGGGCTGCTGATGGTGGGATTGTTTTCGCGCAGTTTCCGCGAAGCGCAGAGTTATTGCGGTCCGCTGATGCTGGTCGCAATCATTCCCACCATGATTGCCATGCTGCCCGGCGTGGATCTCAATGCCTCGTTCGCCTTGGTGCCGCTGTTGAATGTCGGCCTTGTCTGCAAGGAAATGATGGCCGGCACCTGGCATTGGCATTACATCGCGCTCATTTTCGGATCGGCCTGCGTTTATGCCGCTGCCGCGCTGGCCGCCGCCGTCTGGATGTTCCACCGCGAGGAGGTGTTGTTCCGGTCCTGACGGTGGTGAAATGATTTGTCCTTTCCGCATTTCAATTTCAACCGCATATAAACACGGATGGACACAGATTTTCAATTATTCGTTTCCTCGGCCCGTGAAATGGCGTGGCCTGTTTCATGGGGCGCTTTTTCAAAAAGTTGACGCGGTGGGAGTTCCGGCGCACACTCGCTGCCATGATGACAGCCGGGATCATGGAACCAAGCATTTCATTTCCGCGTAGCCGCCGAGGTAACGAGGCTCAAATTAAAATCGGAAATCGGAAATCGGAAATCGGAAATAAATTAGAGCCTCCTCACGCCGACGGCTGCGAGAGTAGCGCAGTCGTCTCGACTGCGAGTTGCGGCGGCGTCTCGCCGCCAGCAACCACACCCGACGAGACGTCGGGTGAACCCGCAGGCGAGGACGCCCGCGCTACCCACGCTGCCCACTTCATGGCCGCGATGCACGATTTCAATTCGGGGAAGCTCCTCATCCGGGATGGCCACTCAACGTGACGGCTTTATGAATCTGACGCCATGAATCCTTTCCCAAAAACCGCAACGCCCGTGAAACTGCTGCGACATAAATTCGCCGTATATTTCTTTGGCCGGTCTCACGAGAATTGACGCTGCCAAATTTCCTGCGCACACTCACCGCGTCAACGACATGCACCCACTGGAAACTTATCTTGAAGAATTGCGCGCCATTCGCTCCTCCGGCGCGGCGGTCAAGGAAACTTCCGGCTACGGGGCGCTCGCCAATCTCTTCAACGCCGTCGGTCACACGCTCAAGCCCAAAGTCCGCTGCTTCATCCACGTCAAGAACAGCGGCGCGGGTTTGCCGGATGGCGGCCTGTTCACGGCGGACCAGCTCAAGAACACGGACGAAGATGCGCCGTTGCTGGGCATCCCGCAGCCGTCGCGAGGCGTCATCGAAGTCAAAGCCACCGACGCCGAAGTTGACGACGTGGCGGACACCAAACAAGTCCGCGACTACGTCAAGCATTACGGGCAGGTGTTGGTGACTAACTACCGGAGTTTTCTGCTCCTGAAACGCGGCGATAACGGCAATCCGGTCCACTTGGAATCGGTTGAACTCGCGTCGGACGAAAAATCTTTCTGGCTGGCCGCCGCGCATCCGCGCAAGACGGCGGACGCGCTGGGCGAACGTTTTGCCGAATACCTCAAGCGCGTGATGTTGCACAACGCGCCACTAAATAATCCAAAAGACGTTGCGTTTTTTCTCGCCTCGTATGCGCGCGATGCCCGTGTGCGCGTGGAAGGTGCCAAAGGTCTGCCTGCACTCGCCTCTGTTCGCACTGCGTTGGAAGATGCGCTGGGCATGAAGTTCACGGCGGACAAGGGCGAACACTTTTTCCGCTCCACGCTCGTCCAGACACTTTTCTATGGCGTGTTTTCGGCGTGGGTGCTTTGGCACAAGGAAAAGCCTTCGCGTAAAAATGATTTCGATTGGAAGTCCGCCGCGTGGACGCTGCATGTGCCGATGATTTCCGCGCTCTTTCACCAGGTTGCCGACCCGCAAAAACTCCGTCCGCTTGGGCTGGATGAAGTGCTGGACTGGACTGCCGCCGCGCTTAATCGCGTGACGCGCGAGGAATTCTTTGCCAGGTTCGTCGAAGACCACGCCGTCCAGTATTTCTACGAACCGTTTCTTGAAGCCTTCGATCCCGAACTGCGCAAGCAACTCGGTGTGTGGTATACGCCGCCGGAGATTGTGCAGTATCAGGTTGCGTGTGTGGATGCCGCGCTACGCGATAAGGATGGATTAAACCTTCCTGACGGTCTGGCCGACCCAAGCGTGTTCGTGCTAGATCCCTGCTGCGGCACCGGCGCTTATCTCGTCGAAGTGCTGCGAAAAATTGAAAAGACTTTGAAGGAAGAAAAAGGCGAAGGCGCACTGGCGGAACTCACAATAAAGGAAGCCGCGCAAAATCGTGTCTTCGGTTTTGAAATCATGCCTGCGCCATTCGTTGTGGCGCATTTGCAAATAGGTTTGTTGCTGCAAAGTCTCGCCGTGCCGCTGGATGATGCCAAAGGCGAACGAGCTGGAATTTTTCTGACCAATGCACTCACAGGCTGGGATGAAAACACCGAGAATCCCGAACTTAAAAACTGGCCTGAACTGGAAGCCGAACGTGCTGGCGCGGGTCACGTCAAACAGAAGAAGCCAATTCTCGTCATCCTCGGCAATCCGCCTTACAACGCTTACGCAGGCGTAAGTCCCAGAGAAGAAGAGGGCTTGGTTGAAACCTACAAAGGCATTTATTGGACGCAAAAGAAGAACAAAGACGGGGAAGATTTATTTGATGAAGACGGAAAGCCGGTGAATGAGCGGCATTACAGGTTATCCGATCCGGTCAGCAAAGGCGGTTGGGGAATCAAGAAATTCAATTTGGACGAACTCTATGTGCGCTTCTTCCGTTTGGCCGAGCGGCGCATCGCGGAAAAGACCGGCAAAGGCATCGTCTCTTTCATTTCAAATTTTTCCTACTTGGCTGATCCCTCGTTTGTGGTGATGCGTCAGCGCTTCTTGCAAGAGTTTGATTCGATTTGGATAGACTGTCTGAATGGTGACAGCCGTGAAACCGGCAAACTCACGCCGGAAGGCAAGCCTGACCCGTCTGCGTTCTCAACCGCCTACAACCGCGAAGGCATCCGCGTCGGCACAGCGATTGGATTGCTGGTGCGGCATCCGAAGCGAACCAAGAAACCGCACCTTTTCTTTCGGCAGTTCTGGGGCGTAAACAAGCGCGCCGAACTTCTTGAAAGTTTAAAATCAAAAAACTTTGCCAAGCAATATGAGAAGGTGGAGCCAACTAAAGAAAACCGGCTGTCATTCTGTCCAATGGAAGCAGCGGGAGATTATCAGCGATGGCCGCGACTGACAGAAATATGCGCGGAAGCTCCAAGCAACGGATTGATGGAGAAACGCGCCGGTGCCCTCATTGATATTGACCGCACCAAGTTGGAACGGCGGATGCGAGACTATTTTGACCCCAATGTTTCTTGGGAAGACTTGAAGGCGTTAAAAACGGGGCTAACGGAAAATGCAGCCCGCTTTGGTGCAAAGGGGGCACGCGAAATTATTTGTGATGTTGAAGAGTTTCAGCCAAGCCACATTTTACGTTACGCTCTGCGTCCGTTTGACACGCGTTACTGTTATTATAGTAGCAAACGTCCTCTCTGGAACGAGCCGCGCCCCACGCTTTGGCAGCAATGCTGGGATGGAAACTCATTCCTACTCACACGCATGAATTGTTCGCGCAACCCTGAAGGTGCGCCAATGAGTTTCACTCCTTGCTTGTGCGACGACCACTATTTGACCCCGGATGCAGTAGCAATTCCTTTACGGTTGCAAATTGTTCCGAAAGCCAAATCAAAGAAAAGGGATGATGGTAACGGTGAATTAGGCAGCATCCTTCAAGAAGCCGCTCCCATTTACAAAGCGGGTGAAAAGAAAATTTTTGCTAACCTTTCGATTTCTGCTCGCGCATATTTTGACAAGCTTGGTATAAAAAATCTCGATTTTGACGCGGACTCGGCGGCATTGATTTGGATGCACGCACTCGCCATCGGTTATTCGCCTGCGTATCTCACCGAGAATGCAGATGGCATCCGACAGGATTGGCCGAGAATTCCCTTGCCAGATTCCCAAGCAGCTTTGCTTGCATCGGCAGAACTGGGCAAGCAGGTTGCCGCGCTTTTAGATACGGAAACGCCATTGCCTGGCGTTGCTGCCGGCAATGTGCGCCCGGAATTAAAAACAATTGCCGTGTTGTCCTCGACCAAAAATCTTTCAGTTACCGCCGGTTGGGGGCATGAAAATAACGGTGCGATAATGCCCGGCAAAGGCAAGCTCGCCACCAAAACTCGGGAGGCCGGGGCGGATGCCAAACTGCCCTGGTCGGAGCTTCACGATGTTTATCTGAACGAGTCCGCCTGCTGGAAAGACATTCCCGCACCGGTCTGGGACTACACCATCGGCGGTTATCAGGTCATCAAGAAGTGGTTGAGCTACCGGGAACATGACTTGCTGGGCCGCCCGCTCACGCCGGACGAGGCGCGCGAAGTCACGCACATGGCCCGCCGCATCGCCGCCTTGATTTTGCTCCAGCCGGAACTCGACAAGAATTATCACGCGGTCAAAGCAGCATCAATTCCGCTCAAGTGAAAGGAATTAGGATGGTGTGAGCGTATCCCAACGCACCGCTCAAAACATTCGGAAGCGACAGAACAATGAATGAGCCGGGAAAACCGATTCCTTTGAATGGCGGCTACCGGCACTTGAAAAGTTTTCAGGTGGCGCAATGAAAACAAAAGCTGAAAGCTGAAATGCTGAAATCAATTTGCAGCACGACCAACAACCTGGCAACGCTATGTTCTCAAGTATAGTAAAACCCAAGAAAGGAATCTGACTATGAAACCGCATAAGATTCGCCGGGCGGGAATGGCTTTGGTCCTGGCTGGTCTCGCTTTTGCCTCCCTGCCGTTGCCAGCCTGCACCATTATCGTGCTGACCGATACCAACCGCGCGCTGTTCTGCAACAATGAAGACTGGTCGAACCCAAAGACGAGAATCTGGTTCCTGCCGCCGGCGACGGCTAGCCGCTACGTCAAGGTCGGTCCGAATCAGGTGCTGATTGTCTCCGGTCGGAAAGTCCAACTGCCGGACGGCTGAACCCGGACGATGAGACACGAATTTCACGAATCATCACGAATTGATTTGGCTGGATTTGAATTTGTGCAAATTAGTGGAATCCGTGTCAATGCTTCATGGTCCGTGTCCATCCGTGTCCATCCGTGGTTAAAACAATTCCTTTTCGACTGGCGCTGCGCGCTCACGGCGCGCTGACGCGGTAGAAGCGCTGCGGACGGTTCGTGGCCGGCGGGTCGGTGAACGAGAACTGGCTAGGCGGATTGTCCGTCACTGCGCCGGGCATCGTCCAGTTGCCCGCAGGCAGCGAAAGGTTCGTCGCCGTCAGCACGCTGGAGGTTCCGCCCAGGATGTTCGTGAAGCCGGCCTGGAACGCGCCGTTTTGTATTTTTGCGCCGGTCAAGACGAAGGGATCAGGCCGGCTCCGCGTGGCGTCAAGAAAATGGCGGCGCGACAAAGACAAATTTCTCCCAGGCGCATGAAATTAACACTTTACAAGTGCTACTCTTATTGATGATAATCCTTACTGATGTGCATCAAGCCAATCAAGCTGCGTCGTTCTGCGTTCACGCTCATTGAGTTGTTGGTCGTGATCGCCATCATCGCGATTTTGGCGGCCATGCTTTTGCCGGCGCTGTCGCACGCCAAGGAGTCCGGGAGATCCGCCGCGTGCAAGAGCAATTTGCGCCAGATCGGCATCGCCATGAACCTATACCTTTCTGAATTTCAGAAGTATCCCTTGTGGCTGACCCCCAGCACGGGATATTACTGGGACGCGGTCGTCCTGCCGTTCGCTGCAAACAACCGCAACGTGTTCCGCTGTCCATCGAATCTAAAAGCGCCGCCGTGGACGAACAATCCGGCCGACCCGCAGCAGAATCCAAGCTACGATTACAACATGGCCGGCAGTGCGCGGTTCGCGCTGACGGGAACCACTCCGAACCTAGGGCTGGACGGCGGCGCCAAGTGCCTGCCGGAGAATCAAGTCAAGGCCCCGAGCGACATGATCGCGGTGATTGATGCGACTGACCTGGCCGGCTACAGCGGGCGGGACCACGATGCCGATGACTACACCGTGCCCGTGAATCTGCTGGCCGAGTTGGTGGTGACACCGCGCCACAATTTTGGCGCCAACGCTGTTTTCTGCGATGCCCATGTCGAATTTGGGAAGCTGACCGCCTGGATGGCCAAGACCGATCCAGCCCGCCGACGCTGGAACAAAGACAACCAGTCCCATCCAGAAACTTGGGGGAATAATCCGTAGTTGGTTTTCCATTCTTCCGAATTAAAAATCCCGCTGGGTTGGAATATAGCGGTCCATGTTGAGATTGGCCCACTGTGATTCAAGTGCAAAGTCAGTCGGGGAAAAGCTCCAGAGGGCTGGAGCAGTCCAAGACGCTCCGCGTTTTTGGAGAATCGTCGTGTCGCGCGGAGCGTCTTGGACTGCGGTAGTCCTCTACCGCTTTTCCAGCGGCACGGCCAACTGTGCCAATGTTATATAGAACTGCCATAGTGGCCGCATTCGCCATCTTCTTGGAAATTAGCGTGCCGGGTTTGTTTCGTCCGAAAGGGACAACCGGAAATTGGCCAGCCACATTGTATCTGGCCGGAAAATAAATGCTGGACGCCGAAGGCTAAAGGCTGAAACTATTTCATAAAACCAAAAATGAAAAAACTGCTGCTCCCGCTGGTTTCGCTGCTGGTTGCCTCCGGTGCGTTGTTGGCGGCGATTGCAGCCGTTTTGAACCCAAATTCCGAAGTAGCAGCGGACATTTCGGGGAGGTGGCACAGGCCACTGGCCTGTGCCGAGCGGCGACCCGCCGCTCGGAACGGGGAAAAGCGCCCGGAATTTTCCACGCCTCGGTTTTCAGTGCCAGCGTCCGGTCCCTTCCGTCCGGCCAGTGGCCGGACGGCACAGGCGGGTCGCCTGTGCCACCCATTCCTATTTCGGAGTTCGGGTTGAAGGAGTCACGGACTCCGTGCGCAGTCAAAAATGATGGCGCGGCTGATTTTATGAAACGTGGATTTACTTTGATTGAACTGCTGGGGGTCATCGCCATCATCGCCATCTTGGCCGCGTTGTTGTTGCCCGCCTTGAGCCGCGCCAAACATGTGGCCCAACGAACCGTCTGCCTGAGCAACGTGCGCCAGCTCAACCTCGCGGTGCACATGTATGCCGATGACCACAGCAACCAGCTTCGGGCCATGACCAACCGGGAAGCCATTTATGTTTCCTACAAGGAGAGCGTGCTGCCATATCTGGGCCGGAACATCAATCAGACCAACGACGCGTTGTTTGCCTGCCCGGCGGATGATTTCAACTGCGACGATCCGGCGATCAACACACTGTTTTCCTTTTGGTCGCCGCCGCCGGCGGGGGAATGTTTTTATCGGCAGCCCACCACGCATTATTCGAGTTATGCCTTCAACGGCGAAGCGCCGGATTCCGATACGACGCGGGTGGCGCAAAAAATCTTCCAGTCCGTGCGCGAACCTTCCAAGCTCATTCTGGAAGGCGAGCTGTCGGGCGCCTTTGGTTTAAGCGCCCACGAGCGCAAGCAGCCGCACCAGTTTCCCGATGCCCGCAACGTCATGAGCTTTGTGGACGGACATGTGAGTTTCCTGCGGATGTATTGGAACGGCGTGAATGGCTTTGACGGCTGTCCGGCCTTTTACGAACCGCCAGCCGGTTATGAGTATGAATGGACGGAGAAGTGAGGACCGGTGCAGCTTGACACTGCCCCCGAACGGAACCGAAGCGGAGCGCGGCTGTGTTGTCCTCGACCAGCCGCAGCACTTTGAATGGCCCGGAGGCATCCGGTTAATTCCTGTGGCCACTCGCTGCGAAGCGGCTGCGGCTGGTCTCCGACACAGCCGCGCTCCGGGGCAGTGGGTGGATGCGCCCAGTGAGGATGGGTTGGCGCAGTCCAAGATTGCGGTTATGAAAAACGCCACCTGCGGCCAGGCCGATGCTTTGGTCGCCACGGGCCACACTGCCGAAGCGAAGCGGCTGTTGTTCGGGTCCGCCATGCTGGATCAGGCAGGGGGTTTTATCCGGGACAAAATCAAGGCGCGGCCGTGAATGCCCGCACGAATTAGGAAACCAATGAAGACTATCTTGTTCTGGTGCATATTCGGTGCCTGCGCCTGCCTGGTATTGCTGTGTCTGGTGTTCTTTGGCGTCCGGGGCAACGAGCCGGCTAAAACGTCGCCACCACATTCCTGGCTATCGGTTCAACTCAACCACTCCAACCTCGACACTTCGCTTGTTGCCGTGCCGGAGCCAAGCGCCAAGGCGCTCCAACATTACCGCAGCAGCCTGGTGCTCGTGGGTGTATTTATTTTATGGAACCTGTTGATTCCCGTGCTGTTTTTATTCACCGGGTTTTCGGCGCGGATGCGGTCGTGGGCGGAGCGGTGGGGCCGGAAATGGTATTTCACTTTTGCCCTCTACTGCATTGCCTTTGGGCTGCTGTATTATCTGGTCAGTTTGCCGTTGAACTATTACGCGGGATTCATCCAACCGCACAGCTATGATTTATCCAACCAGACCTTCGACCGCTGGCTGGGCAATTACACCAAGGGGGCGGCGGTGCTGATTGTCTTTGGATTGGCGTTGGGCTGGTTTCCATTTCTCGTCATCAGGAAAAGTCCGCGACGTTGGTGGCTTTACCTGGGACTGCTGGCAGCGCCGTCTCTGTGCGCCCTGGAATTCATCCAGCCGGTGGTGATTGATCCGCTCTTCCATCAGTTTCAACCCTTGCAAGACAAGGCGCTTGAATCAAAGATTCTGGAAGAGGCGGCGTTGGTCGGAATCGAGGGAAGTCGCGTCTATGAAGTCAACATGAGCACGGACACAAAAACCTTGAACGCCTATGTCACCGGCTTCATGGGCACAAAACGCATCGTGCTTTGGGACACCACACTAAAGACGCTCGATGAAGATGAACTGCTCTTTATTCTGGGACATGAGATGGGGCATTATGTGCTCCGACACATCATTAAACTCATCGCGTTCAACTCGGTTCTAATCGTGTTCTTATATTATGTGGTATATCTGCTGGCCGGGCGCATCATTGCGCGATTCCATAGGCGTTTTGGTTTTAACTCCTTGTCGGATTTTGCCGCGCTGCCGCTGCTCATTCTTTTGATCCTGATCGTTGCCCTTGCGGGAATGCCCATCCCGATGGCCTTCAGCCGGCAGGTGGAACACGAGGCCGACCGCTTCGGCTTGGAACTGACCCACTGCAATCACTCGGCGGCCACGGCCTTCGTCAAGCTCCAACAAAAAGGCCTAGGCATCTCACGGCCCGGCCTGCTCGCGGAAATCTGGCTGTTCGACCATCCTTCCATTGGCGAGCGGATTGATTTCTGCAACAGTTATCGGCCTTGGGAAACGGGTGAGCCGTCGCGATACGACAAATTCATCAAGCCGTAAGCAAATGCAGCAGTCGCGTCTCGGGATTTGCGATTGCCTAAGTGTCGCGGGAGTTTAAGCTGGAGCTTGGTTATGCCAGCCATCACCCTTCGCCCGGCCACCGATTCCGACTTGGTGGCGATCAACGACATTTACAACCATTACGTGCATCATTCCACCTGCACTTATCAGGAAGAGCCGGAACCGCTCGCCGCCCGGCGGCAATGGTTCAAGCATCATGGCGATTCGCATCCGGTAATCGTCGCCGAGGCGGACGGGCAGGTGGTTGGCTGGGGATCGCTCTCGGCTTATCACGCGCGCTCGGCATACCGGCGCACGGTGGAAAACTCGGTCTATGTGCATCCCCAGCACCACCGGGGCGGCATCGGGTCGCTGCTGCTACAGGAATTGATCTTGCGCGCCCACGAACTCGGCTATCACATCATTATCGCCAGCATTGACGGGGATCAGACGGCCAGCATCGCGTTGCACGCGAAATTCCGCTTTGAGAAGGTCGGGCATTTGCGGCAAGTCGGATTCAAGTTTGACCGCTGGCTCGATGTAATCTATATGGAATTGATGCTGGACGCGGGCTGACCTGAATTTGCTGTAATTCGTTTTATGAGCGAATACTCGGACAACCACATTCCGGAACGGCGAAAGTCGAACGCGGCTGTGCTACGACGCACCGATCAACCATTCCAATACAGGGCTGCAAGCCGGCGCTGGCGGTCCAAATGAAGTTAGCCATGAAAGACGTGAAAAAACTGCTTCTGCTGATTGTGCTGCTGGTTGCCTCTGGCGCATCGCGGGCGGCGGAGAGTCAGAGCAATTCCATCCCCGTGCTCCAGGCGGCAATTGAAATTGTTTTGAAGGAAACCAAGACTCCGGGAGCAGCTATCGCCATTGTCTCCCGTGGCAAGGCGGAATGGGTGGCGGGCCTCGGGAAAGCTGATGTGGCCGCCAACCAGCCGGCCACCGCCGACACCTTGTTTCGCATCGGCTCGACCTCGAAGGCTTTCGCGGCTCTGGCGGCACTCCAATTGCAGGAGGCAGGAAAGCTCAAGCTGACGGACACGGTCAGACAATGGTTGCCGGACGTGGCCTTTGTCAATCCGTGGGAGGCAACCGACCCGTTGCGCCTGGTCCACTTGATGGAACACACGTCGGGTTTTGACGACATTCACCTGCGTGAATATGCCCTCAATGATCCAACGCCGATCTCGTTGAAGGCCGCCCTGGCTTTTGGCGCGTCTTCGCGTGTGTGCCGCTGGCCACCCGGCTCCCGGATGGCATACTGCAATTCCGGCCCCGCCGTTCTCGCGGCGGTTGTTGAAAAGATTTCCGGCGAACGCTTTGAGGATTATGTGCAGGAAAACTTTTTCAATCCACTGCACATGAACACGGCCAGCTATTATTACACACCGGAAGTGCAGCGGCGATTGACCAAGCTGTATCACTCCGACGGTGTCACGCCGTATCCCTATTGGAACATCAGTTACCGGCCCGCCGGGTCCATCAACGCGTCGGCCAGGGATATGGCCAACTATGTGCGGTTCTATCTCCAGCGGGGCAGCCTGGACGGCACGCAACTGGTCCAGGCCGCATCCATCGAACGCATGGAAACACCGGAAAGTTTGCCTTCGGCAAAATTGGGTTTGGTCACCGGATATGGTTTGTATAACTACACCACCTGTGAAGGCGCCTATGTGTTTCACGGACACAATGGCGGCGTCATGGGTGGTCTAACCGAAATGGCTTATCTCCCCGGCTACGGTCGCGGCTATGCCTTCATGATCAATTCGGGAAATGGCAAAGCTCTGCGCCGGATTAGTGATCTGGTCCGCCACTATGTCATTCGAGACCTGATTCCACCGGCCCTCCCGCCGGCAGCGTCGGTTCCAGCCGAACTAAAGCAGCACTATTCCGGATATTATCAGGCAATCAGCCCGCGCACGCAGATGTTTTATGCCCTGGAGCGTTTGCTGAACATCGGGCGGCTTGTCTTCACCACCAACGGGCTTTCCATCACGACTTTTGACTTACAGCACAAGCAATGGGTGCCCATGACGGAGCGACTGTTTCGCAAGGAGAATCAGTCGGTAGCGACACTCGCCTTGCTGCCAGATGCGGAAGGAGAGACATTGATCCAATCCAATGATGGAACTTTCAAGAAAGTTTCGGCGTTCCGCGTCTGGGGACAGCGCATTGGCTTCGCCTTGATTGCCCTGTTGATGCTGAGTTCGCCGCTATTCGCACTGGTTTGGGGTGCGAGAAGGCTGCTGGGCAAACTCGCCGGCCCGCTGTCAGTGCGGGTGATGCCTTTGCTCAGCACGCTTTCGATGGGCGCATTTTTGGGCCTCTTTTATTTTAATCGGGAGGATTTGTGGACCTTGGGCGTTCCGTCTTTGGTGTCGGTTGGCATCATGCTTTCGAGCCTTGCGTTCGCACTGACGGCGGCCACGAGTCTATATGTGGTCTATCGCGCCAGGCACGTAGCCATGAATCGCGTGGCTTACTGGCATTCCGTCCTGGTCGCCGTGGCGGTGGCGGCCGATGCGGTCTATCTGGGTTACTGGGGCCTGATTGGACTGCGGCTTTGGACCTGATTGTTGGAACAAGATTATCTGAAGAAGACGGGCAGGTGATTTTGCTTGCCAGCGCCTGATTCCTTGGCACGTTTGGGAAAACCGCGCGTGTCATCCACTGGTGCATAGGAAACATGAATAGATCCGCGCATTTGATCCGTCACTGTGTCGCTGGCAGGGCTAACAACAAATATTGCATTTACCAATCAAGATGAACCTAAAATATTTGCTCAACCTCGTAGTTGTCGGTTTGGCGCTGAATCAGGCCGGCGCAGAAGACATCACCACTTTGGACGGGCAAACCTATAACGATGTCTGGGACGTGAGCCTGAAGAGCGGCGGGCTGTTCTTTGTCGTCGGCACCGGCCAGGCCATGAAGGGCGTGACGGTCCCTTACGCCAACTTGCCGGACGACGTGAAGGAGAAGCATCATTACGATCCCTACGAGCTGGCACTGGCCTCCGCCCGGCAGAACCGGCCGATCAATCTGACCAAGAACCTGGCCTTCTCGCTGGACAACCTGGAAGCAGCCAAGAAAAAGGCAAAGGCCGAAAAGAAGCTGTTGGGTTTTATTATGGAGTGGGACACGTTTTTCGTGCCGGCGCACCCCATGAACCGGGGCAGCAACGGCGGCCTGGCGCATTTTTACGAGGTCTTTCATGACAACCTGGTGCTGGTGTTCGTGCGGCACGAAAGCGAACTAGGCAATGTGCCGGACGCGGTGAAGCAGGGTTTTAACGGCCCGGAGGAAGGCGGTTTCGCGCCCAACATGGCGGTGGTGACGGCGGATTGTTCGCAGTTTGTCTGCGAAATCCCCTATGGCGGCGACCAGTCCAACGGCCAGATCCGGGAACAGATTTTTCGGCAGAAGATCGCCGTGATCAAACAGTTCAAAAAGGCGCAGGCCAAACCCCAATAAATCATTTACATGGCGGGCTTACTCGTAGTTGCCAGTGGTTCGCATAGCGCAGCCGCCCCCGGCGGCGGATGGCAGCACCGTCCCGGTGCGTGGCGCTGCAATTGGCGGCGAGACGCCACCCTAACCCGCAGGCGGGGACGCCTGCGCTACCAATGAATTTTATGAAAACCAAACTCCTCGGTTGGTGGTGGCTGCTGGTTGTGCTGGTTAGCTTGCTCGCCGCGTGGCGGGCGGGTGCCGAAGAAAAACTGGCCGTGCTCACGGCGGGCGACCTCGTTTATAGCAATGTCACCGTCACCAGCGTTTCCGTCACGGACATTTTCTTCACCTATGACCGGGGCATGGCGAATGCCAGGCTGAAGGAATTGTCCCCGGAGTTGCAGAAGCATTTTCATTTTAACGGCAGGAAGGCGGCGGCCGTCGAGAAGCGACAGGCAGAGGCCAATACCCAATATCACGTGAACGCCTTCAAGCAGTCGGCGGCGTCGGTCAAGAGCGATGCCGGCGGCAGCCGGGCAAACGCCGGCCCGGGCAAGCAGCTTTGGGCAAAATCCTTTTTGAATCAAAAAGCGCCGGAACTGGTCGTGGAAAAATGGCTGACGCCGGAGCCGGACCGTAAAGGTAAATTTGTGCTGATTGATTTTTGGGCGACGTGGTGTCCGCCCTGCCGCCGGGCCATTGCCGAATTGAACGGGTTTCATCACAAGTTTGGCGACCGCCTGGTGGTGATCGGCCTGTCCGACGAGACGGAAGCCGCCGTGCGGCGCCTGGCGAGTCCGAAGATTGATTACGCGGTCGCGATTGACCGGCAGGCACGCATGAAAAACATCGTGGAAGTGACCGGCATTCCACATGTTCTTATCATTGATCCGCTTGGAATTGTCCGCTGGGAAGGCTATCCGTTTTTGGAAGGTCAAGAGTTGAACGAGGCGGTGGTGGCGGATATTCTGGCGCATCCTGACCACCGCGCCTTGCGCGACGTGTTTTTGGTGACACATTTGAACGTGCGATAACTCACATGAAAAATATTTTTCTGCTTTTGGTTGCGTTGCTGGTTTCGTCCAGCGCGATGCTCGCGGCGGAGACGGTGTTGCCACTGCGCGTGTTGTATATCGGGCACCGGGCTGGCGAGTTTGCGCCGTGGTTGCAGGCGCATTTTGCCAAGGTGGAAACCGTCGCGCTGAACCAGTTTCAACCGCCGCAGGCGAATGCTTTCGACGTGGTGCTGCTGGACTGGCCGCAGAGCGGAGCCATGCGCGCAGCGTGGCTGGATGGCTCGCCGCTGGGACGGCGCGAGGATTGGAAGAAGCCGACCGTCCTGCTGGGCAGCGCGGGACTGAATCTGGCGGTGGCGTGGAAGCTGCACGGCGGTTCGGGCTGCACCTGCCTGGCACCGGTGGCTTACGATCTGCGTCCGCACAAGATTTTCAACGCGCCGATGCCGGTGGACATCCGGGCCACGACGAACATCGCCACGCCGGAGCCGTTCGTGCATGAGTTGAAGACCAACGCCACCATCGCCGTGCTGCCGTTGGTGGACAACATCCGCAATTTCCACACGGTCATCAACGACTACCGCCGGGGCTGGTCATCGCATTACTACGAGTTTGCCGAGCTGCCGGATGTGGAGGTGTTCAGCGGCGGGATCAACGAGCAGACGCCACGTTCGGCGGCGTTCTGGCGTCAGGGCAACCTGTTGCATTTCGGCTTTGAGCAGTCGCCGACGGAACTAAACGCAACCGGGCGCGCGTTGCTGATCAACGCGGTGGCCTACATCAGCCATTTCACCGACGACCGGCCGATTGATCTCACGCTGTCCGTATTCGGCCAGGATCGCATCGCCGTCAGCCGCAAGCGCGTGAAGAATTATTTCACCAATTACCCGCGCGAGCTGACCAACGTGTTTTCGGCGGGCACACTGGCGGCGTTCGACTGGCACAACGCCACCAACGCAGCGGCGTGGTTCGAGTCCGAGCGCGCGTGGATTCATCCGAATGCGCAAAACTTTCTGGAGGTGGACACGGAGGCGAAAGCGTTGAACGTCCTGTTTGATTCGCCAGAATTTTTCCCGAAAGCCATCGCGGCACTGCGCGGGGAAAAAACTAAGTCGGCTGCCGCAAGCGTGCTGGCGCGTTATGCTCCCGAAGGTCCGGGAGCCGGGGCTGATGCGGTCACGTGGAATAAGTGGTGGCAGGATAATTCACCCTATTTGTTCTATTCGGAGCTGGGTGGCTACCGCTGGTATGTGGATCCGCTGGCGAAGCAACGCGGCGTGCCATCCAAGGATTTGCGCGGGCCGCTGCGGGCGGATGGCGTCCAGTATGACTCGCAGTCGGTTCCGGAACAAAGGCGCTGAAACTGGCGAAGTTCAAACGGACGGTGAAATCGTAAGACCAGTTTGGACTTGCCTTGGACGAAGCCGGGCGTTTACGTGAGGCCAATCAACAGTGGAACAATTCAATCAGCAGAACGATTTATGGTAAGCGTTAAAATTGAATGTGGGTGCGGGCAGCATTATGCGTTCGACATTGAGCCGGTGGATTGGAAGAGGCCTTCGACCGTGACCTGTCCCACTTGCGGCGCGGATGGCACCGCCAACGCCAACGACATTATCGCCCGCAGTCAGCCGGCACCCGGCAGCGGAGCGCTTTTGAAACTCAGCCATTCCGAACATCCGGTGCAATCCATGCCCGCCGGAGTCAAGTTGGATGCCAGAGCGCTGGGACTCGTTGACTGCGCGACGGCGGAAACCCAGGCCCGCGCCAAAATCTCCTGGGGCGATTCGCCGGAAGAAGTGACCAAGTATCTGATGCTTCAGGGATTCAGTGTTCAAGACGCGTCGGAGTCGGTTCAAGTAATGTTCAAGGAAAGGCTGGCGGCGCTGCGGGTTAAAGGGATCAGGAAAATCGTGCTCGGCATCGGGTTGATGTTTGTTCCGGTGATCGCCTATCTCATCTTCGCCCATATCGGTGTGATCCCGCTCAAGCTCATGGGGATCGCGGTCATGATTGGCTTGTGGGGCTGCTGGCTGGTGTTGAATGGCATCATCATCCTGGTCGCGCCGAAGATGGAATCGGGCGATGTGGCCGAATAATCGTCAGTCGTCGCGGGGTTGGCGCAGCTGGTTGGTTTGGCAAATTATTGTTGACCCAGCATTATTCGGGTCCATTGTAATCCAAACAGACCAAGAATTTTGACGCGCGGTTTATGGACACCAAAATTAACTTCACCGTGAACGGGAAACCCCGGACCGTCACCACCGACCCTCGCCGCTCCTTGCTCGACGTGTTGCGCGAGGATTTGCAGTTGACCGGGACGAAATTCGGCTGCGGCGAGGGCCAGTGCCGCGCCTGCACGGTGCTCATCAACGGCGAGAGCGCGGCGGCGTGCATCACGGACATTGGCGACGTGGCCGGCCGGGAGATCTTGACCATCGAAGGGCTGGCTGACGGCGAAAAATTGCATCCGGTGCAGGCGGCGTTTCTGGCGGAGGGCGCGTTCCAATGCGGCTATTGCACGGCGGGCATGATCATGGGTGTCGCGGGCGTGTTGAAAAAAAATCCGCGCGCGTCCGGCGCGGAAGTCATCGCGCAAATGCAAAAGCATCTCTGCCGCTGTTGCAGCTACACGAAATATGAAAAAGCCATTTCCCGCGCGGTGGCGCAAAACGGAAAGCTATGAATTTATGCAAAAGCAACCGTAGTGGCACAGGCGTCTCGCCTGTGTGTTTCAAACCGCACGAGTTGTTTCGCCGCAGAAACTCACAGGCGAGACGCCTGTGCCACTATACGTGCGGAAGGTTTCGCAAATGATTGTTATGAAAACGACCAACTTCCCGCCGCCCGAACTGGGCGAATTGATTTACGACGAGCCGGTCGAGCAAGTGGATTACGATTTTGGTTTGAGCCGCCGGTCGTTTGTAAAAGTGCTTGGCGCGGGACTGCTCATCGCGGTCGCGGTGCCCGGCGCGGCGCAGGAAGCACGCGGACGGCGCGGTGGTATTGGCGGCGGCGGCGCAAGCACTCTCGGCGCGCGAATCCACCTCGGCAAAGACGGCACGATCACGGTGTTGACGGGCAAGGTCGAAGGCGGGCAGGGGGCACGGGCGGAACTGTCGCAGGCGGCGGCGGAAGAACTTGGCGTGCCGCTGGCTTCGGTGCAAATGCTGATGGCCGACACCGGAATGGTGCCGGACGACGGCGGCACTTTCGGCAGCATGTCCACGCCGCGCACGGTTCCGGCGGTGCGCCAGGGCGCGGCAGCCGCGCGCAATTTGCTGGCTCAATTCGCAGCGCAACAATGGAAAGTCGAACGCAACACGGTAACGATGCGCGCCGGAAAAATTTTTGACGCCGATGGCAAGCGTTCGCTCACCTACGCCGACCTGGCCAACAGCGAAGATGCGGCGAAGTTGTTCGAGCAGGCGATTCCGACGGACGTTGAATTGACTCCGGTGAAAGAGTGGAAGGTGCTCGGCGTGCCGACGCCCCGGCCCAACGCCCGCGACATCGTGACCGGCGCGCACAAATATCCGTCGGACATCGCGCGACCGGGAATGCTTTACGGAAAAATCATGCGCGCACCTTCGTTCGGCGCAAAATTGATTTCGGTTGATCTGGCGGCGGCGAAAGCCATGCCGGACGTGGTGGTGGTGCAGGATGATCAATTCATCGGCGTGGCCGCGCCGAATTCGTCCATTGCGGAAACCGCGTTGAATAAAGTCTTCGATACGGCGAAATGGGAGATAGTGCCGCAGCCATCGAGCGCTGAACTTTTTGACTATCTCGAAAAACATGCCGAGGGCGGCGTGCCGGCAAATCCCTTTGCGTCAGAATTGGCCGGGGCGAAAACCGCGCGCCAGACGTATCACGTTCCCTACATTCAGCATGCGCCGCTCGAACCGCGCGCGGCGGTGGCGGAGTGGACCGACAATAAGTTGACCGTCTGGACCGGCTCGCAAAATCCCTTTGCCGTGCGCAGCGAATTGTCGCGCGCGTTTCATCTGCCGGCGGAAAGTGTGCGCGTGGTGATTCCCGATTTCGGCGGCGGTTTTGGCGGCAAACATTCCGGCGAATGCGCCGTCGAAGCGGCGCGGCTGGCCAAGGCTGCCGGCAAACCCGTTTCGCTGCGCTGGTCGCGCGAGGAAGAATTCACCTGGGCGTATTTCCGTCCGGCGGCGGTCATTCAGGCCGAGGCCAGCCTCGACGCGCAGGGAAAAATCGCGACGTGGCATTTCATCAACATCAATTCCGGCGGGCAGGGCGTGGACACGCCTTACGCCGTCGGCAAAAAGAATTGCCACTATGTCGCGTCCAAGCCGCCGCTGCGGCAGGCTTCCTATCGCGCGCTGGCGGCCACGGCGAACAATTTTGCGCGCGAAGTTTTCATGGACGAAGCCGCCGCCGTCGCGGGCGCCGACCCGCTGGCGTTCCGGCTTGCGCATCTGGACAACGACCGGCTGCGCGCCGTGCTGGAGAAAGCCGCGCAGGAATTTGATTGGGCCACACGCAGGAAGAAAAAAAATCCCGACCTCGGCGTCGGCCTGGCGTGTGGAATAGAAAAAGGTGGTTTCGTCGCGGCGTGCGTGGAAGTGGCCATTGACCGCAAGCAAAACAAAATCAAAGTGACTCGCGTCTGCCAGGCGTTCGAGTGCGGCAAAATTTTGAATCCGTCGAATCTGTTGTCGCAGGTGCAGGGCGCGATCATCATGGGACTCGGCGCGGCCTTGCGCGAGGAAGTGCAATTTGAAAACGGCAAGATCACGACGGCGTCGTTCCGCAAATATCAGGTGCCGCGATTTGATGACGTGCCGGAACTGAACATCCATCTGATTGACCGGCCCGACCTGCCTTCCGCCGGCGCGGGCGAAACGCCGATCATCGCCATCGCGCCCGCCGTCGCCAACGCGGTCTTTCGAGCGACCGGCAAAAGCATCCGCGCGCTGCCGGTCCGTCTGGCAGGGTAATTTGCTTTTTCATTGCCTCGACTGCTCATTGCCATACGATGCTCGCACGTCGCCATGCCGCTCGAACTCAACGAATCTCAAACGCGTTCGCTGCTGATCAATCCGCAGCTTGTGGCGGCTGGGTGGAAGCTGGACGACCCCTCGCTCGTCCGTTTTGAAATTCCCGTGGACGGCTACGACGCCGAACCGTGGAATGGCATCACGGACTATTGCCTCTATGACCACGCCGGCAGCGTCCTCGCTGTGAACGAGGCGAAGCGCACCAGTCGAAGTCCGCGCAATGCTGACGAACAGCTTCGTCATTACGTCACCGAGATTGCCAAGCGTCAGGCATACGCGCCGTTTGGTTTCATGTCGAATGGCCGCGAAATCTGGTTCTGGGAAGTTGGCATGGCTAATCCGCGTTTGATCGCCGGCTTTTTCTCACCAGACGATTTGCAGCGGATGCTTTTTCTCCGCCAGCACGCGCACCCGCTCGAAGCCACGAGCATCAATACCGCTATTGTTGATCGTCCCTACCAGCATGAAGCCATCCGCCGCGTGTGCGAGGCGTTCGCGGCCAAACGCCGCCGGGCGTTGCTCGTCAAGGCCACCGGCACGGGCAAGACCCGCACGGCGATGGCGCTTATTGATTTGTTTCTCCGCGCGCATCAGGCGCAAAACGTCCTGTTTCTCGCGGACCGCGACGCGCTGGTTGATCAGGCGTTGACCGACGGATTCAAAGCCCATCTGCCGCATGAACCACGCGACCGCATCTACACTTGGAATGTGGATAAAACCAAACGCCTGTTCGTCGCCACCGAGCAGACCATGAGCCTCTGCTACGAAAAATTCAGCCCCGGCTTTTTTGACCTCATCATTTTCGATGAGGCGCACCGTTCGATTTTTAAACGCTTCGCCGAAGTCATCGAATACTTTGACGCCCGCATGATTGGCCTCACGGCCACGCCCGCAAATTTCATAGACCGCGACACCTTCCGCGTTTTCCATTGCGACTCGAATACGCCGACGTTCCTCTACGAATACCAGCAGGCGGTGAAGGAAGGTTTCCTTGTGGACTTCAGCCTGTATCAGGCGCAGACCGGCTTCCAGCGCAAAGGCATCAAGGGCGTTGACCTCACCGAGGAAGATCGCAACGCGCTTATTGAGCAGGGCATTGATCCCGACGCCATTGATTACGCCGGCACGGAAATCGAGGTTGAAATCAGCAACAAGGACACGCTCCGCAAGCAATGGGAGGAAGTCATGGAGGCGTGCCTCAAAGATCAGTCCGGCCAGCTTCCCGGCAAGACCATCGTGTTTGCCATGACCAGAGCGCATGCCGAACGCATCCGCGAGGTCTTCGAGGAAATGTATCCGCAACACGTCGGTCTCGCGCAAGTCATCACGTCCACAACCGAGCGCGTGCGCGATGGCAGTTATGGCGACGGCCTTATCACCAAGTTCAAAAAGAACGATTTGCCGCGCATCGCCATCTCCGTGGACATGCTCGACACCGGCATTGACGTGCCCGAAGTGGTGAACCTCATTTTCATGAAGCCGGTGCAATCACGCATCAAGTTGTGGCAGATGGTCGGTCGCGGCACGCGCAGCCACGCCGCCTGCAAGTATTTCGACCGCCTGCCCGACGGCAAAAAGACCGAGTTCAAGATCATTGATTTCTGGCAGAACGATTTCAACAAGCAGGCCGACGACAAAGTTCCCGCCGAAGTCCCGGTGCTGGTTTCCATTTTCAACACACGCCTGAAACTGCTCGAAGGCCAGTTGCCCGACCACACCACGAAAGTTTTCAAGCAGAGCGTTTTCGATCTGCGAAAAATGTTGAACCGCATCCCACGCGATTCGTTTCCGGTGCGCAAAGTCTGGGGCGAAATCGAACAAGCCTGGGCGGATGATTTCTGGAAACTCATCACGCCGGCCAAAATTGAATTTCTCAAAATCAAAATCGGCCCGCTCCTGCGTTTCGCCGCCAACGTGGATGTTGCGGCTGAAACTTTCACGCACAAGGTCGAGCGGTTGAAGCTGCAAATCCTTCAACACAGCCCTTCGCCGTCGCTTCTGCAATCCATCGCCGAGGACGTGAGCCTGTTGCCGGACATCCACGAGCGCGTTGAAAAACAGCCCAGTGCCAAGCTCGCCTTGTCCAAGGAACTGGCCACCGCCACACCCGCGCAACTCACGCAACTCATCACCGACCTTGCGCCGGAAATGAAGAACCGGCGCAACCGGCCCAGCGCGTTCCTGAAAATTGACCTGCCCGACTTCATTGAAACGCGCGGCTACATTTCGCTTGGTGAAGGCGGCAAACAAATTTACGTCGAGGAATACAAAAAGCGTATTGAGAGCCGGATTCTCGCCATCGTGGAAAATCATCCGACGCTGGAAGCCATCCAGCAGGGGCGCGAAGTCACTGATGAACAACTGGTGGATTTGGAGCGCACGCTGCAACGCGAATTGAGCGGCGGCGAACTCCAACTCAACAGCGCCAACATCCGCAAAGCCTACGGCCTCAAGGTGGACAACTTTCTCGCCTTTATCCGCCACCTGCTCACCCTCGACGCGCTGCCGGATTACACGCAGGTCGTGGCGCGGTCGTTCGCCCGGCATATTGCCGCGCATCATTACAACGCCGACCAGATTCGCTTTCTCCGTTCCGTGCAGGAAATTTTCCTCAAGAAGCGCAAACTCGCCGAGGCCGACCTTTACGAAGCGCCGCTCACGATCTTCGGGCGCAACGCCGTGGATAGGTTTTTCACGCCAACTGAAATCCGCGAACTGCTGCAAATGACCGAAACACTGGCTGCCTAGCACACAAGTATGAAAACCGGAAAAGAACAAAAGCCCGCTGGGAATATCCACCGGCAGCAGTTGTTTTATTGGATGGGGCGCTCCATTGATGACAAGAATGGCAAGCGCAAGGTGTTGCGGGACGACTTGGTGAAGGAAGTTCTGACCCAATTGCGCGGCAGTTTGGAGCATGGCCTTTGGGTGAAGTCTCCGCATATTCCTGAAAAGTTTGAGTTACGCGGCAAACCTTTCGCCCTCGATTTGCCCATCACGTGTTTTACCGAATGGTCGCTCGGCGAAAGCCTGCCGCATACGGCGGAGTATGGCCGGATCGGATTGGGTTTTCCAAAACGGTGGGTCATTGACCACGGCGGGCAATCGGTCACTTACTTTCGTCACAACGAAAAAGGAAGTTTCCTGCAAAACATTTTCAAACTGCTGAATGCGCTGGGGGAAGTTGATGGTAATGGAATCTGGAGTCCAAAACCGGGAACATCCGGCCTTGATGAGCTGCGCTATCTGCTTCATTTTGCCAAAATGATCCGCTTGAAACGGCAGGCACCGGAACCCAAACCAGCCGTTCCGATATCACGGCTACCGCCCGGGGTTGCTGCCAAACGGAAGCCTTCAAAAGCCACTGTTGAGGCGCAAACTTTCAAACGCAAGTTTGGTATGCCGTTGGAATTTGTCGAAGAACGTGAATGGCGGATCATTTATCACGCCGCCAACAAAGGCTTGGTCAAAGGCCCGGGCGTGCCGAATTACTACCTGCCCTATTTACCCGGCGAAGAACTTTTCACGCTGGTTTTGCCGGACAACAAGGTGGTCAGCAAAGTTCTTCAAAATGACTGGTTCACAGATCGGTTGTTCACGCCTTGGAAAGTTTACAAAGAACTCAAGGGGTGGCATGTGCCGCCTGTAACCGTCCTGTCCCATTCCGACATCGGCACTTTTTAATTCATGCTCACTGACGCCACACTCCGCTCAAAAGTTGACGCCCTCTGGGACAAACTCTGGTCCGGTGGTCTGTCCAATCCGCTCGACGCCATCGAACAGCTTTCGTTCCTGTTGTTCCTGAAACGTCTCGACGAGCGCGAGCAGGACAACGAACGCGCCGCCCGGTTGCGCGGCAAAAAGTTCACACCCGTCTTTGCCGACAAAGAACTCCGCTGGTCGCACTGGACACAACTGCCCGCCGGTGAAGCGTTGAAGCAGATCAAAGAAAAGGTCTTCCCATTCCTGAAAACTTTGGGCGGTGCGGGCGGTTCGTTCGCCGCGCAGATGGAAAATGCCGAGTTCAAGATCAACAAGCCGTCGCTGCTGATTGAAGCCTGCAAGGCGATTGATGAGATGCAGATTTCCGCGCAGAACCAGGACGTGCAGGGCGACGTTTACGAATACCTGTTGAGCAAGCTCAACACCGCCGGGCAGAACGGCCAGTTCCGCACCCCGCGCCACATCATCCGCATGATGGTGCAGATGGTTGATCCCCGCCCCGGCGAACGCATGTGCGACCCCGCCGCTGGCACCTGCGGTTTTCCCGTCAACGCCTGGCAGCACATCCTCGAAACCCACACCGATGCGCGGGATCTGACCTACGACGAGGAAGGCTATCCGCACGGCTTCACCGGCAGCAAGTTGACCAGGGAGCAATGGGATTTCTGCCAGGAGAAAGCCTTCAATGCGTTTGATTCGGATTCCGGCATGACCATGTTGCGCATCGGCAGCATGAACCTGATGCTCCACGGCATCACCGCGCCGAACTTCCGTTACACCGACACACTGTCCAAAGCCTTCAACGAGGAAAAAACCTACGATGTCGTTCTGGCCAATCCGCCGTTCAAAGGCGCGATTGACGCCGCCGACGTGAATCCCACGCTGCCGGTGAAATGCAAGAAAACGGAAATCCTCTTTCTGCATCTGTTCCTGCGCCTGCTGGAAAACGGCGGACGCGCCGCCGTCATTGTGCCGGACGGCGTGCTGTTCGGCTCGTCCAACGCCCACGTTGAAATCCGCAAAGAGCTTATCGAAAAGAATCGGCTCGACGGCGTGATCTCCATGCCCAGTGGCGTATTCCGGCCTTACGCGGGTGTTTCCACCGCCGTGCTGCTGTTCAGCAAGGGCGGCAGCACCGAGCGCATCTGGTTTTATGACATGGAACACGACGGCTACTCGCTGGACGACAAGCGCCAGAAAGTTCCCGCCAACGACATTCCCGACCTGCTCGACTGCTGGCGGCACCGGCGCGAAACCAAGTTCACGCAGAAACGCACCCAGCGCCTGGCCGACTTGCAAAAGCAGATTGCCCCGCTCAAAACCGACCGGCTGGAACATCACGCCATCATCCACCGTTTGAAATTTGAGGAAGTGGTCGCCGGTAGCGCAGGCGTCCCGCCTGCGAGTTCCGGGAGCGTCCCCGCTCCCGGTCGGGGCGGAGCGAAACGCGAAGCGAGGACGCTTCGCGAACCCGCAGGCGAGGACGCCTGCGCTACGTTCGCCCGTGCCGCCCGCGAAAAAGCCGAGGCCGAACTGGCCGAACTCCAAACCCGCATTGCGCCGCTGGAAAATGAGATCAACCAGCTCACGCGGCAATTCTGGGTAACGAAAGATCAGGTGCAGGCCAACAAATACGACCTGTCCGCCAGCCGCTACCGGCAGCTTGAACAGGACGAAACTTACTACGAGAAACCCTCCGTCACGCTTGAACGCTTGCGCCGGTTGGAACAAGCCACTCAATCCGGCGTGGCAGCGTTGGAAAAAATTCTCAAGGCGTGAAAATGCGTTTAACCAAACTGGGCGAGATGTGTGAAGTCATCAGCAAAGGGACGACACCATCAACTCTAGGTTTTAGTTACATAACAAAAGGAGGCGTTCCATTTTTGCGTGCCGAGGATATTCAAGGCGGTGCGGTTGATTTAGCAGATGTCAAATTCCGCATCCAACCTGAAACTCATGCCTCACTTTCCCGTTCACATCTTCATTCGGGCGACCTACTGATTACAATCGCGGGAACGCTTGGGCGCGTTGGATACATTCCCAAAACAACCACGCCGATTAACTGCAATCAGGCAGTCGCATTTGCCCGGTTGAAACCTGATTTAGCTGATTTGGAGTATGTCTGCTATGCCTGCCAATCGGCAGCGGTGCTGCGGCCATTGCTCGATCAGCAAAAACTCGGAACAATTGGCAACCTCAATCTGGAACAACTCAATAATTTGGAAATCCCTTTGCCAGACTTGAGCGAGCAACGGCGGGTCGCGGGGGAGTTGGAACGGGCGGATGGGCTGCGGCGCACCCGCCGCTACGCCCTCGAACTGGCCGACACCTTCCTCCCCGCCGCCTTCCTCCAACTTTTCGGCACACCAACCGAAGCCGCAACTCGGTTTCCAATGGCTGAAATTGGAGAGGTTGTTCGGTTCATTGACTATCGTGGTATCGCGCCCAACAAGAGCGAGAGCGGTGTTCGACTTGTCACCGCACGAAATGTGAAGCGAGGATGGTTTGAAATTGAGCCGCAAGAATTCATTCCGACAAATGAATATGAAAGCTGGATGAGTCGCGGTATGCCGCGTCCGGGTGACGTGCTTTTCACAACGGAAGGACACACGCTAGTGTGCTGTAACAGTGCTGGCTTTACAATGGCTCACCTTTTCTAAGATTTCGTCGACGCGTTTGGTCCAGACAA